>JAABUM010000516.1_pt1 | contig 67232 bp, 53 predicted proteins | sample 5559161 | NCBI WGS metagenome assembly JAABUM01 (sample SAMN10711868, study PRJNA513369) | rock metagenome | isolation source: Antarctica rocks | place: Antarctica: Victoria Land, Siegfried Peak nord
GCCCCATCCCCGGAGGGACGGGCCGCATCCGCCGCACGATTCGTGCGCGGCACGCCCCGAGGGGCCGCCGCCGCACCTACCACGCTGCACCTTGTCAAAGGACCCCGACAGTGAGACAACAACACCGCCCTCGCGGGCGGTGCACGAACCTTAGCTGCGTTGACAATTTTGCTTGCCCGCTCGCCGACCCGTGCTCCGTGTCCCTCCGTTGTGAATGATTTGCCCCGAAGGGGCGAAACCAGTGCCCCGTTCCCAGGGCCAATGAAGCATACCGCTTCACCGCTTCGTTGTCAACCTCTCGGCCCAGTTTCCTGGTCACTCCGGGCCGCTTTGCGGTAGCCCTTCGGAGACAACGTTGCGGAGTATATCGCCGGGTGGGACCGTCTGTCAAGGTTTTAGTTGCACGGTTTCATAGGCGGGATTCATGGCGGTTCGATGGCGCAGTAACAGCGGCCCGGCGAGTATCACTCGTCGGGCCGCTGTTACTGCGTGACGTGCTGAAATCGGCGCGCGTGACTAACGCGCTACCCGTAGCCGCACCTGATGCGTCTGATCGAGGGGCAGCAGCGCCGTCTCGGTCTCTTCCTGGCCTTCGGGGGCACGCAGCGCCACTTCGTATGGACCCTCGCCACGGCGGCGGAGATATTGCCCGGCATCGCTCTGGTCGTCGCCGGGTTGGAGGAGGGCGATCCACTGGTCGCCCAGGGTGAAGCGGAGCATCGCCCCTTCATCGACAACCACATCCTCGCCCGGCGTCCCGATAAGGGAGGTCATGGCGGTGGCGGCCTCTTCCACGTTGTCGGTCACGAGGATCAGCCCGGCGATCCCGGCGACGCCGAGCGCGTGCTGCGTCGCCTCGCCACCCGGCACGCGGAGTTCGCGCGGTGTCACATCCTCGATCACGAATGGGAGGGTCGGCTCGCCGATGCCACGCCCGAGCATCATCGATTTCCATTCGAGCCGTTGCCCATCCGGTCGCAGTCGTCCGCCATCTTCGGGGCCGGCCATCTCCAGGCCGTGCCCGCGCGCCGTGCTGGCATCGTGCGCCAGGTCGTCCGACAGCACCGCGTAATCGATGAGTCCTTCGCCATCGGCGACACGCGGCCACCAGCGATGCTCCTGCTGTTCCTCGGGGTGAAAAAAGGCGATCAGTTCGAAGTAACTGCCATCCGCGAACGTCACGAGCGCGTTGTGCGTGAAACCTGCCGCGTGCGTACCGCCTGGGGTAACGGTGAAGCCGGCGCGGGTCCAATCCGCCGAGGCCACAGCCAAGTCGTCCACCAGAACGACGATATGGTCGATACTGTGCAACATGTTCCCTCCCTTGCGTCGGCTTCAGCCCGACTGGCGAGAGTATAGCCTGAAAGCGGGCCGATATTCTCCGTGCGGGTGGCTCATACCGCCGCGCGATCGTCCGGCGCGGCTTCGGTGATCCGATCCGGGCGCGTATAGATCAGGCGCTTGCGCCCGATCGCCTTCGCGACGATCGTGACGCCGACATGGCGGGCGAGTTCGACCGCGAGGCTGGTCGTGCTGTTCAGCGAGGCGATGATCGGGATGCCGCAACGCGACGCCTTGAAGGCCATCTCCGACGAGACGCGCCCGGTGGCGCAGAGGACGACTTTACGTAGATCGACACCGGTGAGCAGCGCGCGACCGATGCACTTATCGACCGCATTGTGCCGCCCGACATCCTCGTAATGGGCGAGGATGCCGCGCTCGTCGATCAGCGCCGCCGAGTGGACGCCGCCAACCGCCCGCTTGATCGGCCCGCCGAGCGCGATCTCGCGCATCAGCGCTTCGAGGCGGGGCAGAGGAAAGCTGAACGCACTGTCGACCTTGGGCAGCGTCGCGAGTTCGTCCGGGTCGATGGCGTGGCCCGAGCCGCAGCCGCTGGTGATCACCCGCCGCCATTCCGATTGCATGAGCGGGCGGGTCGTGTCGGTGAAGATCCGTACCCGGCTCAACTCATCGCATGCGCCGACAGCCGCCAATTCATCCACCCCATCGATCAAGCCCTCGCAGTAGAGCCAGCCAACGGCGAGTTCGCTGAGATCGCGCGGGGTGCAGAGGAGTGTGACGACGCGCTGATCATTCAGGTCGAGGCTAACGGGATACTCGTCGCACACCGGCAGCTCTTCCGGCCTGCCGGTGGCGCCGGGTAGGGTATCGAGTGGTTCTATCGCGGTCATCGTCTGTCGCCCCCTATTGCACACCAGCAGTCCTCTCGCAATGGTAGCGTACGTCGATTCGGGATCGGGTGGTACAGGCCGCACTGCCGCGTTATGGCGGGGTACCTTCACAAAGTGTGAGGGTACTGTGCGTGGTGGTGGATCGGCCACGGCGCACAATAGCGGTACGGACGCAGCGGTCGAGAATGATGGTTGGTCTGGTAGGAGTTACGAGCATGGCGAACGCGACTATGCCCCAATCGATGATGACGATGGCGATAGTCTCGCCCATCGCGTTGCGGAGCATCGGGTGCTGGTGAAGCGGTGCGCGGGCGGCGTCGGGGATGCTGGAGACGCTCTTTGAGGCGCAGATCCCCTTTGACGGAGCGATGTCCGCGTATCACTAGCCAGGCCAGCGGACGTGTCGTTCTTCATCCTCGAAGGGGTGTACAGCTGCGAAATCGATAGGTTTCGCTCCGAGCCTGGGCCGGGGAGTTCCGTCTTCATCCCGCGCGGCACGGTGCGCTCGTTCCGCAATGTCGCCTGCGCGGTCGCCCGGACGTTGGTGCTGGCGGGGCCGGGAGCCTGCGCCGGTTCGTTCTTCGCCAAGCCGGGCAGGCCCGCATCGGTCGATGTCATCCTGCAAGCGGTCGCGGAACCCCTGGCTCGCCGGGCGGATCGGCGTGGTCGATCGATGGCGTGGTCGTATAGCCGCGTGCTTCCGCCGCCTCTGCCAGGTGTAGCAGTGCGGCATCCTCGATCAACAATAATTCCGGCGGGGTCGCGGCGAAGGTCGTGACCCCTTTCATCGCTCCCCGGCAGCGATCGCAGAGATCGATCCGGTACTTCCCCTCCTCCCCCTCGGCGGCCAGATAATGCAGCAGCGTACTATCGTTGGTCCCGCAGTGGGCGCACTGGGTAACGAGGGTACGCCAGCCGCCGCCGCAGGTCGCGCAGCGCAGCATCCGCTCGCCCCCCGACCCTTGCAGCTCCGCGAGGAGCGGGTCACCACCACAGATCGGGCATATCGGCGCATCCCAAGGAATCGCGGCATCGCGCACGAGCGGCAGCAGTTGTTGTCCCAGTGCCATCAACCCGGCGCTGAGCGTCAGTTCCGCAAGGGTGCGTAATAGCGGCGGATCGAGCGCCAGTCGCGTGGCAAGCGCCGCCACCGTGTCGGCACCGGTGGCGGCGCTGCTGAGCAACTCGGCGACCGTGAGCGCGCCGTCGGACAACGCGCGCTCGATCGCGGCGGCGGCGGGGGCCAGGAGTTCCTGTTCGCCCGCCCACGCGCAGAGGAGCACGGCGAAGTGCCGGAGGCTTGGGAGGTCGAGTTCGAGCGCCTCATCTTCGAGGAGGGGCAGGCCAACGGCGAGCTTCGCCCGTGCGGCCTCCACGGTCAGCACGAAGGGGGGGGCCGGAGGGCATTCATCGATGAAGAGCGCGACGAGTCGGCGTCCGTACCGGATCGTCTCCGCGAGTTCCGCGTGCTGCCGCTCGAGCCGTAGCCAGCGTCGGTCGGCCTCGCGATGGAGTTTGTCGCGTGCGCTTGCGTCGCGCGGCAGCGATGGGATCACCATGACACGCCCGCGCCGTTGCGAACGCTCGCTCCTATCGCAGGCTCAGGCATGGGCGGAAAAGACGATCACGGCGCGCAGGATGAAGCCGCCGATCAGGGCGAGCGAGGCGGCGACGATCGGCGTCGCGTGGCCGAGCGTGCGCGGGCGGAGGTAGAGGCCGAGCGGGATCAGCAGCCCGACGACCAGAACGCCGCCGTAGAGCATCGGGGCGAGTTTCCCGGCGATCAGCACGCCGCCCGCCCCGGCGGTGGCGAGGATAACCACAAGGGCGAGGAGCAGGATGATTTCGACGCCGATGGCGAGAGTATCGGCGCGCTCCAGGCGCGCGATCAGCAGTTCGCTGTGACCACGCCAGAGGCTGATGATCAGCGCGATCGTCGCGATCCCGGTCGAGGTGCCGGACGCCGCGAAGAGTGCGCCGAGGATGGTGTTGTCGCCCCACACAGGCTGATTGGTCGCGTTGAGCAACACGCCGGTATACGAGACCAGGAGGATCGCGAAGACCACGCCGAACGCCGCCGGGACTTTGCTCAGGTGGCGCGCCCATGTGAAGCCGCGCCACTCGGCGATGACCAACAGGAACGCCACCCCGGCGCAGAGCCCGAAGCCGGTCAGGATCCACGAGCCGTAGGACATCGGCGACCAGTATTTGAAGGCCGGTTGATCGGTCGTGACGTTGACCAGCATGTGCCAGAAACGGAGCGGTTGGCCGAGATCGACCGCCAGGAAGAACCCGCAGAGTGCGGCGAGCGGCGCGGCGAGGAGATAGCCGACGCGCACCACCGGGCGGTTCTCCACCCCGGCGAAGAGATCGACGGTCGACGCGATCAAGAACGCCCCGGCGGCGATCCCGCCGAGGAAGAAGTAGGCAATGATCCACCAGTACCAATGTGGATCGGCGACACGTCCGGTGATCAGAGCGAGCGGTAACATCGGTCTCCTCCAGCACCCCGCCGACTGTCGCCGGGTCGAGGGTTCAGTGGGGGTCGCGCATCAGGCTTCGGTGGTGTCCTTCGTGCGGCGGTTGCGGAAGGTGAGGGCCGCGCCGAGTGCGAGGATCGCCCCGGTGAGGATGCCGCCGAGCTGGGAGGGGGCCGTGGCGCGCGAGCTGAGTTGCGGGCGCTCCGGCAACCCGTAGGTGGCGGGCTTGTCGAGGAGCAGGTGGAAGGCGTTGAGACCGCCGATGTCGTCGGTGTAGCCGTCGCCGACCTTGCCGTAGATGTAGGCGCTGCTGACGCCGCTCGCATGGAGTTGTTGCACGCGCGTCTCGGCGCGGGCGAGCAGCTCATCGACATCGCCGAACTGGATCGACTTGGTGGGGCACGCCTTGGCGCAGGCCGGTTCGAGTCCGTTCTGCTGCCGGTCGTAGCAGAGGGTGCATTTCTGCGCGATGCCCCGCCCGTTCGTCTCGATCACGCCGAATGGACAGGCGGCGATGCAATCGCGGCAGCCGTTGCAGACATCTTCCTGGATGTAGACCGTGTCGAACTCGGTACGGATGATCGCGCCGGTCGGGCAGACCTCCAGGCACGCCGCCTGCACGCAGTGATGGCAGACATCGCTGTTCATCAGCCAGCGCGACTGGGTGTTGTCGAACTGCTCGATGAATTGGACGTGCCGCCAGGTCGTCCCCGACAAGGAGACGGTATTGTCGTAGCTATTGCCGGTCAGCGCGTAGCCGTCAGCGGGGAGAGCGTTCCACTGTTTGCAGGCGACCTCGCAGGCTTTACAGCCGATGCAGAGGGTCGAGTCGGTGAAGAAGCCGCGTGCCATCGCCATCCTCCAAGGGAAAGTCTCATGCTCGAACCGGGTCGGCGGTCGGGACCGTGCTCGGCTGTTCGCTGTAGTTCCGTCGTTACGCTTTCTTCTTGACGTTACAGACGAACGCCTTCCCCTCATGGATGGAGACGTTGGGCTCGGCGACGAGCGCGGCGAGATCGTTGGCGCTAGCCCCGGTGACCAACCCCTCGTAGCCCCAGTGGATCGGCAAGCCGACCTGGTGCATCGTCTTGCCGTTGATCATCAGCGGCTGGATGCGGCGGGTGATGAGCGCCTTACACTCGATGCTGCCGCGCGGGCTCTCGATCGTCACCATCTCGGTATTCTGAATCCCCAGCTGCCCGGCGAGTTCGGGGCTGATCTCGACGAACATCTCCGGTTGCAACTCCGCAAGCCAGGGGAGCCAGCGGGTCATCGCGCCGCTGAGGTGGTGTTCGGTCAGGCGATAGGTCGTCACGACGTAGGGGTACTTCGTCGTATCCACCGCCGCCGCCTTGAGCGGGTCACTGGAGGTGGCGTAGGGGTTGAGTTCGGTCGTGCCCGTTTTGACGCTGTAGACCTTAGTCAGCGGATTGACGTGTTGCTTGTAGACCAGATTCTGGACCGGCGACTCGTACGGCTCGTAGTGGGCCGGGAGCGGGCCATCGACGAGACCGCTCGGCGCGAAGAGCCACCCCTTGCCGTCCGCCTTCATGATGAATGGGTCGGTCCCGGAATGGGCGTCCAGTCCACCTTTGTCCCACTGCGCCGCCGTGTTCGGTGCCTTGGCCGTCGGGAAGTCGGGGATGTCATAGCCGGTCCACTGCTTCGCCCCAGCATCCCACCAGACATACTTCTTCCGCTCCGACCAGGGCGTGCCATCGGGCTTTGCCGATGCGCGGTTATAGAGGATGCGGCGGTTCGCGGGCCACGCGAAGCCCCAGCCGAGCGAGGCGTACTCGTCCGGCTTGCGGTTGCGCGCGCGATTCACGAACTGCGGGCGACCGCTTCCGTCATCGACGAGCTTGCCGTCTGGCGTACGGGCCAGGGTGCAGGCCGCCGAGTAGATCCACGCGCCGCAGGCGGTCGTGCCGTTGTCCATCAAGTCGTTATAGCTGTTGACCAGATCGAGCGTGCCCCGCTCGCGGCTCGTGGCATTGCCGTTCAGGTCGGTATAGCGCGCGGCCCCATCGGGTCCGATCTTGTAGCCATTGATCTCCTGCAAGATCAGCTCGGCGGAGGGCTCATCGGTGAGTGCGAAGGCCGCTTCCGGCTCGCGCGGCAGATAATCCCAGGTCATCGCCTTGATCCCGGCGTCCTGCGCGGCGGTGCTGTCGGCGTAGAGGCGCTTGAGGCGCGCGCCGAGGTGGTATGTGAAGTGGATGTCCGAGCGCGCATCGCCGGGCGGATCGGCGGCCTTGTCATGCCACTGCACCAGGCGCATCGTGTTCGTGAACGAGCCGTCCATCTCCGGCACCGCCCCGGCGGGGAAGAAGAAGACCTCGGTCTTGATGTCCGCCGTCTTCAGCGTCCCGGCGGCGATCTCCGGGGCGGTCTTCCAGAACTGCGCCGTCTCGGTCAGGAAGAGATCCTTGACGACGAGCCAATCGAGTTTCGCCAGTGCCTGGCGCTGCATCCCCGCGTTCTGGCCGCCGACCGCCGGGTTCTGCCCCATCGCGAAGAAACCCTTGATCGCGCCGTTGTGCATATCGACAAACATCGGCAGGTGCGAGTGGTCGCCGCTATTCCAGGGGAGGTAACCGTAGCCCCAGTCGTTGTCTTTGGTCGCGCCCGCGCCGTACCACGCCTTGAGCAGGCTGACCATGTACTTCGGCTCGTTGACCCAGAAGCTGGTCGGGGCCGTCTCGGTGGTGATGTAGTCGGTCAGGTTGTCGTGCTTCTTCCCCCCGGCGACCGTCTTCATGTTGAGATAGCCGGGGAGGAGGTTATAAAGGGTCGGGATGTCGGTGCTGCCCTGGATGGTGGCGTGGCCGCGCAGGGCCATGATCCCGCCGCCCGGTCGCCCGGTGTTGCCGAGCAGGAGCTGCAAGATCGAGGCGGTGCGGATCATCTGCACGCCGGTCGTGTGCTGCGTCCAGGCAACCGCGTAGGCGAACGCGGTCGTGCGGTCCGCGCCGGACGCCGCGAGGATCGTCTCCGCAACCTTCAGGAAGGTCGCCTTGGGCGTGCCGCAGACCTGCTCGACCAACTCCGGGGTGTAGCGCGTGTAGTGCTCTTTCAGCAGTTGCAGGACGCAGTTGGGGTCTTGCATCGACGGATCGCTGCGCGGTTGCGGCCCGAGCAATTGGCCGACCCGCTGCGAGAACGATTGCGCGTCGGTATCCGGTGTCGGCTGCGCGGGGGCGCTGCCACCGGCTGCGGCGGCCTCGGTCTCGTAGGCCCAGAGTCGTGTATCGTAGCTCTTCGTCTGCTCGTTCCAACCAGCGAAGAAGCCGGTCTCGTCCACATGATTGTTCTTGCGGAAGTCGGGATTGACCAGCGTGGCCGCATTGGTGTAGGTGCGAACGTATTCCTGGAAGAACGATTCGTTCTGCCAGCGCGATGAGTTGAGGACATAGTTGATCAGCGCGCCGAGGAAGACGATGTCCGACCCCGCGCGTAGCGGCGCATAGATGTCCGCGAGCGCCGAGGTGCGCGTGAAGCGCGGATCGACGTGGATGATCTTGCCGCCCAGCTCCTTCGCCTTCAGCACGAAACGGAAGCCGACGGGGTGGTTCTCGGCGAAGTTCGAGCCCATCACGACCATGCAGTCGGTACGCTGCAAGTCCATCAGGAAGTTGGTTGCGCCACCGCGACCGTATGAGACCCCCAGACCGGGGACCGTGCTAGAGTGTCATATCCGGGCCTGGTTTTCGACATAGACGATGCCGAGGGTGCGAAAGAGCTTCGCGTGGATGTAATTCCACTCGTTGTCCATCGTCGCGCCGCCGAGCGTGCCGATCGCGGTGGTACGGTTGACCGTCTTCTCGACCGGCTGACCGCCGATCGTGAAGGTGTCTTTCACCTTGAAGGTCGCGTCGCGCGTCTTCTTGACGCGATCGGCGACCATGTCCATCGCGGTGTCGAGGGCGATGTCCTGCCACTCGCTCGCGCCCGGCGCGCGGTACTTCACTTTCGTCTGACGGTCGGGATTGACCGCGAGCTGGTAGGTCGCCGCGCCCTTGGGGCAGAGGGTGCCGCCGCTGATCGGGCTGTCGGGATTCCCCTCGATGTTGATGATCTGCCAGTCTTTTTTGCCGGGGGTACGCTCGCGCGAATGGACCAGCGTGCCGCAACCGACCGCGCAGTAGGGGCAGATACTCGGCGCAGCCTTGGCGTCGCGGATCTTCCAGTCCTGCACGATCTTTGCGGACGCACCATGCGGTGTGGCGACCGTTGCTATGCTCGCCGCCGCGAGTCCTGCGGCGGTGCCGCCACTTGCCTTGACGAATTGCCGCCGCGACAACGTGATCGTCATGTGACTCTTCCCTTCCCGATGGTGCGCGCTGATCGTAGTGCCGAGCGAGAGCGACATCAATTACGTGTATGGTACAGGCGGGATAGGGATGGCGTCAATTGTCAGCGATGATCGGAGGCGTCACGTATTGTTCAAGGGAGCCGTTCCAGCGCGAATGTCGCCAGCGTGCGGCGGACCAGCGGCGCGAGGAGACCGGGCGTCGCCTGGAACTCGGCGCGCGCCTGCGGATAGGCATAGTCGACGATGTCGAGCTGTCCGGTGTACAGCTCGCGCGGGACGATGAAGACCAGCATACCCGCGGTGGACCAGCTATTGCCTTGCGGGGCGGCGCGATCCCACTCGCCATCGGCGAGCGGGCGGAAGACGCCGCTGGTTGTCACCAACTCGTAGCTCACGGTCGGTGGCCCAGGGGCATTGAGCCCGTCCACGCGCAATAGCAGGCGTAGTCCCTTCGTCTCGGGTTGCAGGAGTGCGGTCGCGTAGGTCGTGGCCGGATCGGCGGGGTCGAGCAGGGCGGGGGTGCCGAGGGTGTAGAGACCCGGTGGCGGTGCCGCTGGCGGGAGCGCCACGATCGTGGCGGTGTAGAAGCGTGCTGGCACTGTCGCGACCGCCGCCGATTGGGTGGTCAGTTGTTCCGGCGTGTGTGCGAGGCAACCACCGAGGGCGAGGGGGAGCAAGGTGAGCGCCAGGAAACGCCACCGATGGAACAGCGTCCGATGTCTTCGCGTTGTCACGCAGGAATTCAGCTGCCCTTACGGCTGCGCTGATAACTGGCGATCCGACGACGCTCGCGGAATGCCTCCGCCGCCACCTGCGCCTCGATCTTCTCGCGAATCGTCGGCTCCGCTTGCGGGTCGATCTGTTCGCGAGCAGGGGAAGTGTAAGCGTATTCGCCGATGATGTCGGGCGCGCTCTCATCGATAGACGCCGCTGCGGCGATGACCGGGCTGGCGGTCGCCTCGGTGCTGATCACCGCGTCCCAGGCGTCGGAGATGCCATTCTGCGCGTGTACCGCATCGGCCTCGCCCGTCGGCAGCGGCTCGGCGTCGAGCGCCAGCGGGGCGTGTTCCGGGATCGCGCTCGGCTCGTAGACATAATCGGTGGGGGCGGGGGGCGTCTTCGTGGGGTAGGTTGCGCCGATGAAAGTCGTGCCGGTGTCGAGCGCCGAGACGCCGACCAGCGGCGCGACCTTCGTGGCGACGGGGGCGAGGCTGATCACGGTATCTTCGTCCAGCGTGGCATGCTCGGTCTTGGCTGCGCCGCTCGTTTCGGCGCTCGCGCTGCTCGCCTCGTTGGACGCCGCCGGTGCCGGGGTAATGGTCTCGTTGGAGATCGTCTCGACGCGGAGCGACTGCGCGATCGATGTACCAACCTGGTCAGGCGTGGAGGAGGCGGTGATCACCTCGTCGGTGAGGAGTGGATTCTGCTTCTTCTCGTCTTCGAGCGAGAGACTGCGCGTAAATTCGCCGGTCAGCTCATCGGACATGCGACGGAAGTCACGGATCGCCTTGGCGACCTGACCGGCCACTTCGGGGAGCCGCTGCGGTCCTACAACGATCAGTGCAACGATGAGGATAATGATGATTTCCTGGGCCCCGATGCCGAACATGGCGTAATTCTCCGTATTGAACGTGGCCCGCAATGACGCGTGGCAAAGACGAGAGAGGCGGCATGGCGCGATACGGCTGAGTATACCATCGCGTCGCATGGTTGCCGACATAGTAGCACGACATATCCCTTTAGATATTACGCAAAAGATCGAAGGACCGATCACAATCGTCTTCATAACAATTTCACAGATCGCTACGCTACGGATAGGATAGGGATCGGACAACGATCAACGTTGCCAAGAGAATCGATTGGGAGAATACACGATGACCTCGACACACGATCTGGCAACCGCCGCGCTCACCTGGCGTCATGTCGGCCCATTCCGGGGCGGGCGCGTCGTCGCGGTCGCCGGACATCCGACCGAGCAGGGAACTTTCTACATGGGTTCGACCGGTGGCGGCGTCTGGCGCACGACCGACGGTGGGACATACTGGGAGAATATCTCCGACGGCTTCTTCAAGCGTGCCTCGGTCGGGGCACTGGCGGTCGCGGAGAGCGATCCGAACGTGATCTACGTCGGCATGGGCGAGACGACGATCCGCAGCAGCGTCTCGCACGGCGACGGCGTCTACAAATCGCTCGATGCCGGGCGTACCTGGCACCATTGCGGGCTCGCCGCGACACGGAATATCGGCAAGATTCGCATCCATCCCGCCAACCCCGAACTCGTCTACGTCGCGGCGCTCGGCCACGCGCACGGCCCCAACCCCGAGCGCGGCATCTATCGCTCCGCCGATGGCGGCAAGAGCTGGCAGTTGCTCCTCAGTCGCGGCGACGAGGCTGGCGCGGTCGACCTCTCGATCGATGCGACGAATCCCCGCATCCTCTACGCCGCATTCTGGCAGGGCGTCCACCGTGCGCACGAACTGGTGAGTGGCGGCCCGGGGAGCGGCATCTTCCGCTCCTTCGACGGTGGCGATACCTGGGAGGATCTCGGCGCGAAGCCCGGCGTCCCCGGCGGGCCGCTCGGGCGGATCGGGATCAGCGCGTCACCGGCACGCGCGGGTCGGGTCTGGGCGATCGTCGAGGCGCGGGCCGGGGCCGTGCTCCGCTCGGACGACTGGGGCGAGACCTGGGAACGGGTCAACGAGGGGGGCGAGGTACGCCAGCGCCCCTGGTATTACATGCACGTCATCGCACACCCGACCGAGCCGGAGACGGTGTGGGTGATGAACCTCGCCGCCTGGCGCTCGATCGATGGTGGGCGCACCTTCGGGCAGGTCTTCTTCCCGCACGAGGATCACCACGACATCTGGATCGATCCGCGCAACCCGCAGCGGATGATCGAGGCGAACGATGGCGGGGCGTGCGTCTCCTTCAACGGCGGCGCGTCGTGGTCCACCATCTACAACCAGCCGACGACCGAGCTGTATCACGTCGCGACGGATACACAGACCCCGTATCGGCTCTATGGCGCGCAGCAGGATAATACGACGATCAGCGTCGCGAGCCGCGCCGATACCTCCGTGATCACCCAGGCGGATACGTTCGAGATCGGCGGCGGGGAGAGCGGTTACATCGCCGTGCACCCGGACGACCCGAACATCGTCTATGCGGGGAGCTTTGCCGGCGTGATCACCCGCTACGATCGACGGACCGGCCAGCGCCAGAACATCGCCGCCTGGTCGGAGGAGGGGGCCGGGTGGGGCGCGGAGGACATCAAGTACCGCTTCAACTGGACCTTCCCGATCGTCCTCTCCCCGCACGACCCCGATACCCTCTACATCACCTCGCAGTTCGTCCATCGCTCGCAGGACGAAGGGCGGAGCTGGACGATCGTCAGCCCCGATCTGACGCGCAACGATCCGAGCAAGCTCGGCCCCTCCGGTGGCCCGATCACCGTGGACTCCAATGGCATGGACTACTATTGCACCATCTTCGCCTTCGCCGAATCGCCGCTCATGCGTGGCCTCCTCTGGGCGGGTTCGGACGACGGACTGGTCCACCTCTCGCGCGATGGCGGCGCGACGTGGGACGCGGTCACGCCGCCGGGGCTGCCGGCGTGGTCGCTGGTGAGCAGCATCGACCCCTCGCCGCACGACCCGGCGACCGTCTATCTGGCGATCGAGCGGCATCGCCACGACGATTTCGCTCCATACCTCTATAAGACGCATGACTATGGGCAGAGCTGGGAGCAGATCGTCGCCGGGCTGCCGGAGGATGACTTCGCGCGCGTGCTCCGCGTCGATCCGACGCGCCCCGGCCTCCTCTACGCCGGGACCGAGGCCGGGGTGTGGGTCTCGCGCGATGACGGCACATCCTGGGCGTCGCTCCGTCGCAACCTACCGGTCGTGCCGATCCACGATCTCGTCGTCAAGGACGGCGATCTCGTCGCGGCGACGCACGGGCGCGGCTTCTGGATCCTCGACGATCTGACGCCGTTGCGCGAGGGCGACGGCGCAACACCGACCGAGACGGCGACGCTCTTCCCGCCCCGTCCCGCCATTCGCTATCGCGCCGCGCGCGGCTTCGGTGGCGGCACCGGCCCCGGCAAGACCTACCAGCTCGCCGGTACGACCGGCTTCGCGGCACGCTGGCAGACGCTCCCGAATGGCGACAAGGAAGCGATCCTCCTCGACGCCGGCAAGAATCCGCCCGATGGCGTGCTCGTCTACTACCAGCTCGGTAAGGCGCATACGGACGATCTGGCGCTCACCTTCCTCGATGGTGCGGGGAACGAGATCGCCACCTACCGCGGCAAGCGGGCGGGTGAGGAGGCGCAGCCGAAGGTCCGCTATCTGCCGACCGAGGCGGGGCTCAACCGCTTTATCTGGGAAGGGCGCTACCCCGACGCGCGGGATGTGCCGGGCGCGATCTACCGCTCGTCAGGCGTCGAGGGGCCGCTGGCTCCTCCCGATACGTATCAGGTACGCCTGACGTCTGGCGAGGCGAGTTGGACACAACCGTTCGCGCTGCTGAAAGATCCACGCGTGACCGCGACCGAGGTCGAGCTACAAGAGCAATTCGCCTTCCTGCTGGCGATCCGGGACAAGCTGTCCGAGACCAATGACGCCATCATATCCCTGCGCACGATCCGCGAGCAGACCGGGGTCTGGGAGGCGCGCGCGCGACGGGACGGAAACCGCGAGGCGATCGTCACCGCAGCGGAGGAACTGAAGGCGCCGCTGAATGCGATCGAGGAGACGCTGATCCAGACGCGCTGGAGATCGTCGCGCGACGCGCTGACGGCCCCCTCGAAGCTTAACGTCAAGATCGCGACGTTGCTCGGCGTGGTCGGTAGCGCGGACGCCGCGCCGACCAGCCAGGCGCGCGAGGTCTTCGCCTCGGTCAGCGAGCGGGTCGATGAGCAGCTGGCCCAACTCGCCGTGGTCCTCGACCGTGGGATCCCGCGCTTCAACGACCTCATCCACGAGGCGGCGTTCCCGGCCCTGACCGAGCCGGTCACGACGACGAAGGAGTGACCGATGGGGGAGGAGCACAACCAATCCGAGCGCCCGAGCGAGCAGAAGCCGTCCCACACGATCATCCGCGATGTCGCGGCGCTCCGTGCTGCGGTTGGCACGACCCTCGGGCGCTCGCCTTGGCTGACGATCGAGCAGGAGCGGGTCGATCGTTTCGCCGAGGCGACCGGTGATGCACAGTTCATCCACGTCGATCCGCAACGCGCGACGCTGACCCCGTTCCGGGGGACGATCGCGCACGGTTTTCTGACGTTGTCGCTGATCCCGATGCTGAGCGCGGATCTCGATACTACGACGATCGCGCTCGGGGCGCGGATGACGCTCAACTATGGGTTGAACCGGGTCCGGTTCGTCACACCGGTGCGCGTCGGGGCGCGCGTGCGGCTCCGCGCGGAACTCCTCGCTATCGAGGCGCTCGGGGACGAAGCGATCCAGGCAACACAGCGTTGCACCATCGAGATCGAGGGCGAGTCGCGCCCGGCATGCGTGGCCGAGATGATCCTGCGATACGTACTCTGAAACGGTCGCGGCTGTAATCGCGAGGTTCGTCCAGCGTGGGAACTCGCGTGCAAACAGCAGCCTGTAGGATAGTCGGAGCGACCCCACGCGGGGCCGCCCCATTTCGTTGTCAGACTTGATCCAGAATGCTGTTCGTTGTCATCTCGGATAGGGGACTGGGGGCTGATCGAGGGGGCGCATAACTGTACCACCCCTGGTCGTCGCGATCAGCGCCGTATCGGCAGCCACACTCAGAAGCTGCTGCCCGCTCCCGCGCCGCCGCATGGTATGATGCGCGCGCCCCAAATGCTGTGGCGCAGCCATCGGCACAAGCCGTCCTCTGTGGCGGGATGGTGCCGATCGCGTGCGCCGTCGGGTGCGGCGAATGGGGCCGGTACAACGGCGATGACGAGCGAAAGGGATGGGCGATGGCGGTCAAGATGTCGGTTCACGATGCGATCGGAGAATGGGAGCCGGAACTGATCGCCACACGGCGCGATTTCCACATGCACCCGGAACTCGGCCTGGAAGAGTTTCGGACCAGCGGCATCGTCGTGGAGCGGCTACGCTTGCTCGGGATCACCGAGATCGAGACAGGGATCGCCGTTACCGGGGTGAAGGCGATCATCCGGGGCGAGTTGCCGGGCAAGGTGCTCCTGCTGCGTGGCGACATGGATGCCCTGCCGATCGAGGAGGAGAACGCGGTCGAGTATCGTTCGCAGACGAGCGGGACGATGCACGCCTGCGGCCACGATGGGCATACCGCGATGCTCCTGGCAACCGCGCGCGTGCTGATGAGTCGGCGCGATGAGATCGCCGGCACCATCGTCCTCTGCTTCCAGCCCGCCGAGGAAGGGCGCGGCGGCGCGAAGCGGATGGTGGCGGAAGGGGTGCTGGAGAACCCGAAGGTGGACGCCGCGATGGGGCTGCACCTGGCGCAGGACGCGCCGCTCGGCACGATCGTCGCCTATCCCGGCGCGGGGATGGCCGCCGCCGACGGCTTCCGGGTGAAGGTGCAAGGGGTCGGCGGACACGCCGCGTCGCCGCACCGGACGGTCGATGCCGTGCTCGTCGCCGCGACGATCGTGACCACGCTGCAAAGCCTGGTAAGCCGCGAGGTCGACCCGCTGATGCCGGCGGTGGTGACGACCGCGACGCTCCACGCGGGCGGCACGGCGAGCAATATCATCGCCGACAGCGCGACCCTCTCCGGCTCGGTGCGGACCTTCGATCTCGGGGTTGGCGACCAGCTGGCCGAGCGGGTTCCGGCGCTGATCCAGGGCATCGCGACAGCGATGCGCGCGACGGTCGAGGTCGAATACTATCGTGGAGTGCCGCCGACGGTGAACGACATCGGCATGGCGGCGCTCGTCCGCGAGGTCGCGGCCGGGATCGAAGGGGTAACCGACGCGACGCCCGGCGTGCAAATCATGGGTTCCGAGGATTTCTCGGAGTTCACCCAGCGCGTCCCCTCGGTCTTCTTCCACGTCGGCTCCGCCGATGAGGAGAGCGGGAAGGTGTGGGGCCACCACCACCCGCGCTTCGACATCGACGAGCGCGCGCTGAGCATCGGTGTGGAGGTGATGATCGAGAGCGCCCTGCGCTGGATGCGCGAGAACGCCGAGTAACGTCTTTCCAGTCCAATAACACTCGTGGGGGCCGACGATTGTGCGTCGGCCCCCTGGATGCAATGGCGCTGCGTGCGATGTGTGACAGCGGAGTGCCAGATACGCAGGACGGCCCGGTTCACAGCTAGCGAACCGGGCCGTCCTGCGTGTTGTGGTTTAGAACTCGTTCCAGAGGAACTGGTTCGTGACCTCGTGATGAAACTGGATCTCCGACGGCTTGATCTGTGTGCCGAGCTTGCGCGGGGAGCGATCCGCCGCCGCCTGCTTGAGGTCGGCGAACTTGTCGCGAATGTCCGCGCCGAGCAGGTCGGCGATGTAGCTGCTGCTACGGAATGACTCGAGCGCGTCCTGGATGTTGTCCGGCAGGATGCTCTCGTTGGTGCGAATATCCGCCTTGTGCGGGCCTTCCAGGCCGGTGCGGAAGAGGGTGTACAGCGCAAGGTAGGGATTGGCATCCGGGGCGATCGAGCGGACCTCGACGCGAGCCGACTTGTTGTTGCCGATCGGGATGCGAACCATCGAGCCACGGTCGATCGCCGAAGCCTTGATCTGGTTCGGGGCCTCGAAGTGCGGGTCGAGGCGGCGATAGGCATTCACGCTCGGGTTGAGGATCAGGCAGATGTCGAGCGCGCTGCTGAGGATCCGCTCGACGTAGTTCCAGGCCGGACCAGAGATCCCTTCCTCGCCCCCCTCCTCGAAGAAGATGTTGGTGTCGCCCTTCCCGACCGACATGTTGGTGTGCATGCCGTTGCCGTTGATGCCGGTCACCGGCTTCGGCAGGAAGCTGGCGGTCTGGTCGAGACGATACGCCGTCTGGCGGCAGATCAGCTTGTAGAGGGCGATCTGGTCGGCGGCGATCGTCGCCTCGGTGTAGGAGTAGTTCATCTCGAACTGGGCGGGCGCGACCTCCGGGTGGTCCTTCTCGTTCACGAAGCCCATCGCCCGCTGCACTTCGGCGGCGGTGTCGATGAACGTGCGGAGCGGATCACTGGGCAGGGAGTGGTAGTAGCCGCTGGTGCCGATGAAATCGAACGCACCCTTCTGCGCGTAGAGCTGCTCGGCGTAGCGACCCTGGAAGATGAAGCCCTCGATCTCGTTGGAGGCGTTGCAGACCAGCCCCTGCTCCTCGAACTTCTGCTTGGTGAATGCCTTGAGGCGGGCGCGCATATCGGCGGGGTAGGGGGAGCCATCGCGCTCCAGCACTTCCCCGAAGACCAGCACCTTACCAGGGGTGAAGATGTCGGCGGGGAGCCAGTAGAAGGCCGACCAATCGATGGCGAGACGCAGATCGGACTCCGACTGCGCTGTGAAGCCGCGCACCGAAGAGCCGTCGAACGTCAGGTTATCCGCCGACTTCAGGAGGAATTTTTTGTCGTAATCGAGCATGTGCAGACGACCTTCGAGATCGGTGAAGCAGACCGTGACCGCCTTGATGCGCTTCTCGTCGGCAAGGTAGCGCAACCGCTCTTCCTTGATCTGGTCCGGCGCAACGCGAGCGAGGCGCTGGATCTTGGCATTCAGGTTCAGCTCTTCGAGTTCATCATAGGAGAGTTCCAGGAACTCGCGCAGGCTGCCGCTCACGTCGGTACCTCCAAATACACGAAATATTTCATCGTTGCCGCTTCGAGACGCGAGGCAATTTTAGGCGTCTGCTGTGCGGAAAAGCCATAGCGATCATGCCTAAATACCGGATTGTTTTTTGTGCAAGGTGCTGTTTCACGCCGCTCTAGCGATGGCTTTTGTGCGAAAGCTACATGACAGCCTTGCGGCTGCTACGGGCTCTTGGGAGAGTGGCTAGCTCGCGCGAGTCGGTGGCCAGCGAATGCGCCGGTTCGGCGCGGTCAAGGGGGGTGTTGCCGAACGGGCGATCCTCGATGAGGGGCCGCACACGGGCCAGTGCGGCGGGGAGCGCCGCGACGCAGCGTGCATCGAGCCCGGTATCGGCGTCGATGATGGCCAGCGCCACCGCCGAGGTCAGCGCCTCGCGATAGGCCCGTCGGGAGGTGAGGGCGTCGTAGACATCGGCCACCGCGATGATCCGGGCCTCTTGCGGGATCGCGTCGCCACACAGGCCATCGGGGTAACCGGAACCGTCGAGCCGTTCGTGGTGCGAGCGTACGCCGCCTAGTTCACGTCGCAAAGAGCGGATACCGCTGATGATTTGGTAGCCGCGTAATGGGTGCTCCTTGATCGCCGCGAATTCAGCCAGGGTCAGCGTGCCCGGCTTGTTCAGGATCGCATCGGGCACGCCGATCTTGCCGATGTCGTGCAGCATCGCCGACCGACCGAGCGTTCGCAAGCGTTCGGGGGAGAGGCGCAGTTCTTCGCCGAGGCGCACCGCGAGTTCCGCGACCCGCTGGGTGTGGCCGCGCGTGTAGGGATCCTTCGCTTCCACCGCCGCGACGAGCGCGACGATCACTTCGGTATAGCCGTGTTCCAACTGCCGCACGGTATCCCGCAGCAATAAGCCCTCGACCACCCCCGCCAGACTGCCGCTGCGCGCGTATTCGCGCGCCAGGGCGATGGCGGCGGCGAAGAAGGCACCGAGGATCAGGAGGTGATATTCCCACCAGCTCGCGTGCCAGACGATGGTGGTGACCTGGATGATCTGGGCCTGGATGAGCAAGATGCTGGCGACGAGCAGCCCGGCGACGAGCGCCGAGGGGGCGAGGCGGTAGCGGCGCGTATGCCTCCAGATCGCGGTGCAGTAGAGCCCGACCGCCCCGGCGGCACAGAGCTGGGCGAGGAGCGGATTGCCCAGCAGGCCGAGGAAGCCGCCCGTCGCGGACGGGATCGCGCCGGGGAGATGGCCGAGATGTGGCAGCGCGGCATCGGGCAGCGGTAGCCAGGCGGTCGCAGGCGAGGGGATCAGCGATGTGACGACGGCGAGGGCGTTGTAGAGCAAGAGAATAGAGATGACGAGGGCGAAGAGATGGCGTTGCTGCGCGATGATGCGCGCGGCGATCCGTTCCGGCCACTCCAGGGTGCTGAGGGCGAGGCACGCCCCACCGACCGCGAGGCTGAAGGAGGCGGAGAAGCCGACCCACGGGTTCGGGAGGGGTACGATGATGCCGGGGGTGGTGAGGGCGTGCGCCAGGAAGAGGCCGGAGATGCTGAGGAACGCGAGCGCGAGGAAGAAGACGCGCGTATCCCGCACCTGGAGCGCCGCATAGGCCATCAGCGCCGCGAGGAGGCCCAGGAGCGCGGCGGTGGTAGCGACGACGTAGACGTGGCTACGTGGCGCACCGAAGAGGAGGTCGGGCACGAGGTCGTTGATCAGCGCCAACTGAATGAGCACCGGCACGCCGATCACCGCGAGCCAACCGATCGAGCGTCGCAAGGTCGTGACTATCATCGCGTGTCGCACACTCCGCCACTCCGCACCGTAACCTACCGTAACCTGGCGAATACCCTTTGCATTGTTGCCGACATGGCGAGGCGTCGCCATCACCAAAGAGTCCCGCACACGATAGCCATTTGTCTGGAAACATCGATAAGATAGCCGGAAGATAGCCGGATTACAGTGCCAGCGCCGCGAGCGATGCGGTCACGCTGCCGTCCGGCTTCTCAGGGCATACCGAGACCAGACCTGGCGTGCCTTGAAATCGATGTTGGCAGTGACGTCCTACGGGTAGGGCAGTAAACGACGCCTGTGTTAGCCTCCCGCTGCATACCATCCCAGTACACGTACGGCGCGCAGCGTGTTCCATCGGCTCGGCAAGCCCTCGCCATCGTCCAACTCGATCGGCATCTCGTCGGGGTAGTGGGTCTCGATCGGCCACCGACCGTCGGCGTCGCGCCTGGACACGACCAGGGAGATCACCTCGGCCACGCGCCCGTCGGGCACAACACCAGCGCAGCGCGGGTACTCGAGTCCGCGCAGCACGTCGTAGTGTCACCGGGCTGGGAAGGCGAAGCACGTCCACGCCGCATCGTCCTTAGCGTCGTGCGCGATCACCTCGCCGGTTGAGCGTCGGCGAAAGAGGCGGCGTTCGAGGGGATATCCTTGCCCGCGAAGGCAGGGCTGGGTCACCTTCGGGTTGACCCCAGCCGCTTGTTCGTGAGCGAGCAGGGCTTCGAGCACGCAGATCGTCGTGTTGAACGATGACCGCGCGGAACCGCTGATGGCCTTGCAATTCCAGCCGCCGTCGTGCAGCTACTCGCCGAGCAAGAGGAAAGCTCGATTGTGTACTCGATGATCTATGCCTGCTGCGAGGAGAGGGGGATACCGATACTACCCCCGCGATCCTTCGATTCTTTTCAGGTCTTTTCAGAAGGAGCCGGAACAGTTCTCAAGGCACACCAAGAGGAGTTGGCGTGCCTTGAGAAGTTGTGAGGCGCTATGGGAGTAACGGTCATGCATGTCGCGCCGAATCGGGCGGGGCATGGTATGGTGCGCCGCAGGATGCAGGCTGCCACGCGGCGATACAACGCTCGGGTTGATCCATGATAGCGCTCGTTCGAGGAGGTGCTGGTGAGTAGCGGATATACGACGCTCATTCGCGGCGCGCGGATCGTCGATGGCAGCGGCGATCCGTGGCGCTACGGCGATGTGGCGCTTGCTGGCGACCGGATCGTCGCGCTTGCGCCGCCCGGTCGGATCGCCGCCGAGGCCGCGACCGAAGTCATCGACGCGACCGGCCTGGTCGTCGCGCCCGGCATCATCGACATCCAGAGCCACTCGATCGTCTCGCTGATGCGCGATGGTCGCTGCCTCTCGAAGATCACCCAGGGCGTCACCACGGAGATCATGGGCGAGGTCTGGACCCCGGCACCGTTCGGCGGACGGATCACCGACCCGTTCGAGGGTGCGCCGGTCAGCCCACCACCGGACGAGTGGCGCGCGCAGGCCCGCGAGTGGCGGCGTTTCCGCGACTGGCTGGAGACGATGCAGTCCACGGGGGTGTCGCCGAATATCGGCTCGTTCCTGGCTGGCGGTACCCTACGGCAGTATGGGCGCGGCCTGGAGATGGGACCGGCAACCGCCGACGAACTGGCGACAATGCGTCGTGTCGTCGCCGAGGCGATGGAAGATGGCGCGTTCGGGGTCTCCTACGCCCTGATCTACCCGCCGGAAGCCTACGTCGAGACGGCGGAGATCATCGAAATCTGCGCGGTCGCGGCACGCTATGGCGGCATCTACATCACGCATCTGCGTTCGGAGGGCGATCGCTTCGCCGAGGCGGTCGAGGAGGCGCTGGCGATCGGCCGGGGCGCCGACATCCCGGTGGAGATCTACCACCTCAAGGCGACGGGGCGGCACAACTGGGCGAAGATGGCCACGGTGATCGGCCGGATCGACGCGGCGCGCGCGGTCGGGATCGACGTGACCGCCGATATGTACCCCTACATTGCCTCGGGCACCGGCCTCTCGGCGGTCCTGCCGGCGTGGGCGTCCGCCGACGGCAAGCTCTTCGACAACCTGCGCGATCCGACCACACGCGCCCGGATCGCGGCGGCGATGGTCGCGCCCACCGGGGCCGATACTGCGCCAGGGCTGCGCCGCGATCCGGCGGAGATCATGCCGGTCGGCTTTCTCCTGCCCGAGCACCAGGAATACGTCGGGCAGCGCCTCGCACAGATCGCGGCGGCGCGCGACCAGGAATGGCACGAGGCGGCGATCGATCTGCTCGCCGCCGAGGGGCAACGAATCAGCACGATGTATTTCTCGATGTCGGAGGAGAATCTGGCATTGCAACTCCGCCAGCCGTGGATCAAGGTGGCGACCGATGCGGGCGGCATCGATCCGGCCTGGGCGACCGGTCCCACCCATCCGCGCGCCTACGGCACCTTCCCGCGCGTCCTCGGCAAATATGTACGCGAGGACGGTGTTCTCACGCTGGAAGACGCCGTGCGGAAGATGACCGGCGCGGTGGCGGCGCGGCTCGGTATCCGCGATCGCGGCGTGTTGCGCGAGGGACACTACGCCGATGTGATCCTCTTCGACCCGGCGACGATCGGCGACCGTGCGACCTTCTCCGATTCGCATCAACTCTCGGTCGGCGTGCGTGACGTCTGGGTCAACGGAGCGCGCGTCCTGCGCGATGGCACGCACACCGGGGCGATGCCGGGACGCATCGTCGGCGGGGCCGGGCAACGTTGAACGTTCGTGGCGCGCGCCGATTTCCCTCGGCTCGGCGTGGATCGCCCCACCGCCCTATCAACACCACGGGCGGGCACTCGACCGCGTGGCCCGCATTGTGCCTGGTTTCGATCCGAGCGACGGCCCGGCAGAATATTTTCGGATCGTGTGGAGAGGAACGATGGGCGGGATCGGGGATGCATTGGGACAGGGCGTGCGCGAGATCCTCGCGGCACACCCGCTCTGGGCCATCGCGATGATCATGTTCGTGGAGGAGTTGGGGATCCCGAGCCCTGTTCCCAGCGATCTGCTGATGCTCCTCGCCGGCATCGGCAGTCGGGAGGGCACCTACCCTTTCTGGATCATGATCCTGGTGCAAGAGGCCGCGACACTCCTTGGCACGATCGGGCTCTATCTCTTCACCCAGCGAGTCGGTCGCTCGGCGGTGGAGCGGTATGGCTGGCTCATCCATCTCGGGCCGACGAGCCTGGATCGCGCAGAAGTGCTCCTCCAGCGTTCCGGCTGGCGCGCAATCCTGATCGGGCGCCTGGTACCGGGCCTACGGATCGTCACCCCGATCGCGGCGGGGGTTTTCGGCGTCCCCTTCCGCCAATTCTTCCCCGCCGTGGCGATCGGGGCGTTACTCTACATCCTGGCCTTCAACCTGGTCGGCTTCGCGGCGGGACACGCCGCGATCGCCCTCTTCGAGCGGGTGGCTCTGCCGACGGGAGCGCTCCTGTCACTGGTGTGTGTGGCGCTGATTGTTTTCCTAATCCGCAACGCCAAGCGCGAATTGCCCGCGCTGGCCCGCGGGGGCGGTGCCGCCGCCGTAGCCGCCCGCCTCGACGGCTTGTTCGCGGGGCTGATCGCGCTCCTGGCGACAAACGGCATCGTGGGCATCGTCGGTTTCGCGGCACGACCGTTCGGGATCGAGTTCCCGCTCGGCGCGGAAGAAGCCGGGACGGGGCTACGGCTGCTCCTCGGGGGGCCGGTATTCCTACTCCTGGCGAGCATCCTCGGGATGATCGATGAGCACCTGGGGACCGAGCGCCTGCCGTGGGTCGTACGGAGCATCGCATTGGCCGCATTCCCCCTCGCCGCGACACTCATCCTGGCCCTCTTCGCCGGGCGCGGGCTGCTGTCGCTCGCGACAGGCCACGGCACCTATCTGGTCGCCATCGAGGTCGTGCGCTGGACAGCGTTCGGCGTCGCCCTCGGCGAGTTACTCCCCCTCGATGCGCGCTTGCATCAGTCCGCCGCCGCAGGGGCGGAGGGTGCCTGACGCCCCCTGGCGATGCGGTGAAACACGGCATCTTCCAACCAGAGTGTCGGGATGCTTTGTCATGCGGCGGTCCCTCGCCCTCGCCTACCCCCTGGAGAGATCGATCGTCGCCTGCGCCTCGCCAGCGCGTGGGCTCGACGCGACGACCTGCGCCGTTGCATCGTCGGCGGTCAGGCGCACCACCCACGTCACCTCGCGGCTGCCATTCGTCGGCGACGGCGCTTGCCAGCTCGGCGTCACGCGCACGCTGCGTCCGGGCAGATGGCCGATATTCCGGCGCGTCGGCCCGGTCACGATCTCGCCGCCCGAGAGGTGCAACGCCACCTCGACCGGTCGCGCTACCTGCGTCACGATCGCCTGCTCGCTGACGTTGGTCGGCAGGAAACCGTCGTTGGCGACGCGCGCGACGAGTCGCCGCAATGTCGGCTCGCCCGCGATCGGCTCGACCCGCGTCTCCGCGATGATCAGGCGCGGCATCGTCCGCGCCAGGTAGAAAGTCCAGGGGGCATGGCGTTCGCAGATCTCGCGCAGATAGGCGGTCGGGGCATTCTGCGTCGTGAACTTGTAGGTCCAGCCGCCGATCTCTACCGGGCCGAGTTGCGGGTGCTCGAACGCGCGCCAGGGGATGAACCCTGTGCCGCCGAGTTCGCTATCGTTCCAGGCGAGCAGCTTGACGCCGTCCGCCTCATCCTGCGCGGCGGTCGGGTGGACCGGGTCGCCGTCGCCACGACGTATCCCGGCGGCCTCCGCCATATTCCAGAGCTCCGGTACCCAGCCGTAGATGCCTAGCTGGTTGTACCCCCAGTCCATCATCGAGCCGAAGCGCGCGGTCTTCGTCGGCTCATGATAGCTCTGGTGGAGGGGCTGCCCGGTCAGCGTCGTGAAGCCCTGCGAGAGGGTGCGATAGTCGCCGACGAGGTCGTCGTGCGGATACTCGCTCAGCGAACGACTCGAGGGCAGCACGTAGCAGAACGCGCCGTGCGTGTGGTAGTTGACGATCAGGGCGATGTTCGGGTGCGCCAGGACGAAATCGACCCCGGCGCGCGTCTCCGGCGGGTAAAGCGGATATGGCCCCGCGCCGGATTGGCGGTGTTCCGGCTGCCAGTTGTGCGGGTACGAGCGGTTGAAGTCGAGTCCCCAGTAGGCGGGCGCATTCGCGATCGTGCGCGGATCGAGCGGACCGGTCGCGGGGTCGTGCGTCACCAACCCCTCCGTATAGAGGCGATAGTAGGTGCCGCCCGACTCGTCCTCACGCCGTCGGATCAGCAGGCGCGGATCCTGGGCGCTTGCACGCCACTCGCCGGTGGGGTCGGCGATCCGCATCTGCGCGATCGCGCCGTCACCATCGATGTCCTCGGGGTAGAGGCCGGGCGCGCGCTCCGCCGTGAGGTGGGCGCGCGGGGTCGAACGAAGGGTGTATGGTGTCGTGAGGTAGCACTCGACACCATCCGGCGAGACGATCGGACGGATGTAGAACGTGTAGCGGGCCAGCAATTCCGCCAACGCCGGATCGTCGGCGCGTCCGGTCAGCAACCGCCAGATCGTGTAGAGGCAGACCGTCTCACCGGTCACCTCGCCGGCGTGATGGTTGCCATCGATGTAGATCGCGGGCTTCGTCTCCGGCGTGCCGGTCGCCCGGTCGGTCAACGTCATCACCCAGAGCGGGCGACCCTCGAAACTGGTGCCGATGCGTTCCAGGCTGGCGTAGTCGGGATGCGTGGCGGCGAGCGCCCGTAATTCCTCCTCCATCTCCTGCGGACGAAGGTAACGCGCGAACCCTGCGGCCGGTGCCGTCGTCATCGTCCCCTCCTGCTCGGCTTCAGTCCTCATCGTTCCCGTTGTCGCTTCGGCCCGCGCCTAGCCCTGCCTGCCGACCAACGGATCGGCGTGCCGGTGGACCAGCAGCCACGACGCCCCTTCCCGGCGGTAGAGGTGCGTGACGCGCAGCGTCCTATTGCTGTGATATTCGAGGAGGACGGTGCAGGCGAGGTCCGCACCCACCGTGCAAGAGAGCCGTTCGATCGGCTCCGCCTCCATCGCGATCCCCTGTGCGGCCCACCAGCTCCAGCGTTCGCGTACCGCGTCGGGGCCTTGCTCGACGCCGCCCCGCGCGTTCATCGTGCTCGCGTCGGCCCCTGGCGACCAGAAGCCCAGGAGTGTCGGCAGGGCCTCCTTATCGACATGTAGACGGCGGAGCGCCGTGTAGAACGCCTCCTCCGTCGCGATGACCTCGGCCTCGGCCTCGTTTGTCATGGTTGCGTACCCCCTCTGCGTACCACCCGGCGCGCGGGACCGTCCGCCCACGCCGCCATGTTATCCTAACAGAGCACGCTGGCGGTCGGATCGCGAATATTATGCGAGCGGGTACTGACACGAGTGCTGACTAGGAGGATGCGGAGATGCCACGGGTCGATGCGGGCGGGGTCGAACTCTTCTATGAATCGGTCGGCGAAGGTCCGGTGCTGGTCTTGCAGGCCCACCACCACATCGCCTGGATGCCCTACCAGATCCCGTACTTCTCGCAGTTCTACCGGGTGATCACCTTCGACCGGCGCGGCACCGGGCGCTCGGCGACGCCGCTGGGCGAGTGGACCGCCGCCGCTTGTGCCCGCGATGTGAAGAATCTCCTCGACGCCCTCGACATCGAGCGCGCGATCGTCGGCGGGGCTTCGCTCGGCGGGGTAATCAGCTGCCAGTTCGGGCTCGACTATCCCGAGCGTGCCCTGGCCCTGATCGTCGGGCACACCATCCCCTACCTCTGGCCCCTCGGCGCGCAATGGCTCGACGATCAGGTCGCCGCCGCCTCGCGCAACGAACCGGCGGTTGTGGGCCAGCCGCGCTCCTACGAGTGGGAAGAGGCCGGGCCGCCGACGAGCGATCCTGCCCGGCGCGGCACCCCGGCAGCGGCCTTCGCCGCCACCCTCCAGTCGGGGCTCGGTGGCACGCCGGAGGCGGCGGTGCAGGGACTGAAGGTGCTGGCCTCGTGGGATATGCGCCCGCGCTATCCCGAGTTGAACCGCCTGAATGTGCCGACGCTGGTGATCGTCGGTGGCCACGAGCCACAGAAGACGATCGAGCTCTCCTACGAATGGCACCAGCAGATCAAAGACAGCGAATACGCGATCCTGCCCGAGGCTTATCACGGCGCGGCGCGCGAGCAACCGGTTGCCTGGAACGCGGCGGTACATGGCTTCCTGCGCCGACATGGGCTGTAGCGAACGCGGAGCGATGAACGTCAGTACGGGCATGGCCCGTGGCGGGCGCGGGGTGATAGGCGGCGCGTGATGGGGAACGATCTCGACGAGCGGCAAGAGCGGATCACGTTGGCCCTCTATGGCGGTGTGCTGGCCGCGCTCGCCTTCCTCGTCGTCGCGTTCCTCTTCTACCTCCAGGTCATCCTGCCGCTCCTCGGCCAATTCAACGCCCTCCAGAGCGATCCGAGCCTCGCCGGGGTCGGGGGGGCGATCGCCGTCGATCCGTCGAGTGATCCGTCGGTGGTGAGCACGGCGACCGTGATCGTCGACAGCGGGACGACGATCTCGCCGTCGCTCATCACCACGACCACGGCGCAACCGGCGACGCCGCGCACACAATTCTTCATGCTCCTCGCTGCGACCCTGCCGGGCGCGGCGATGATCGGATGGGCCTTGTGCGCCTCCTGGCGACGCGGGGTCCTGCTGGCCGTGGCGGCGCACCTCCTGCTCGTCGTGGTCGGCTTCGTCTGGGTGACGCCACAGAGCGGCGGGATCGAATTCTTCCTCCCCCTCTATCTGTTACCGGTCATCCTTGTCCCAACCCTGCTGTTGCCGCAGCGTCTCCTCCCCTCGTTCTTCATCCCGCCCGGCCTGGCGTTCCTGGGCTTCATCCTGGTGCTGCAACTCGGGTGGTGGATCGTGCCGCTCGCCTGGGTCGTGTTGCCGATCGCGGGCGCGATCGCCGCCGCGCGCGCCGCGACGGTCGCGGCGGCGTAGCATCGGCGGACGTGCGGCACTATACTTACGTCAAGATGATAAGAGCTACCGACCTCCTCACCGCCACTCCTGTGATCGCGACCGCGCTGCTCGCGCCAATCCCCGATCTGGCCGCGCCCGACGCGCCGTTCGGCATCTATCTGCACGTCCCCTTCTGCGTCCGCAAGTGCCGCTATTGCGATTTCGTCACCTACGCCGGGCGCAACGCCCTGATCCCGGACTACGTCGATGCGCTGATCGCCGACATCGAGTCCGCGCCGCGCCGTTGGCCCGGTGCGCCGCCGCGTGTCAGCTCGGTCTTCTGGGGCGGCGGCACACCATCGCTGCTACCCGCCGAGGCATTCGGGCGTGTCCACGACGCGATCGCGCGAACTTTCGGCTGGCAGTTCGCGCGCGCGGCGGTCGAGATCACGATCGAGGCGAATCCCGACACCGTCGATGAGGCGTATCTGCGGACGGCGCACGCGGGCGGGGTCAATCGGATCAGCCTTGGCGTGCAGAGCTTCCAGGAAGACGGGTTGCGCGCACTCGACCGCGACCACGACGCCGCCACGATCGCGCGCGCGGTCGGGGCGGCGCGCGCTGTGGGGATCGATGCTGTCAGCCTCGACCTGATCTTCGGCTGGGATGGTCAGACCGACGCCGCTTGGCAGGCGGACCTCGCCGCCGCGCTCGCGCTCGCGCCACAGCACCTCTCCCTGTACGCGCTGACGATCGAGGATGGTAGCGCCCTGGCGGCGGACATCGCGCGCGGTCGTGTCGGCGCACCGGACGACGATCGGCAAGCCGACTTCTACGAGCGCGCGGTGGCGACGCTCGGCGCGGCGGGGTATGAGGGGTACGAGATCTCGAACTGGGCGCGGCGTGATGTCGGCGCTCCGCCCGGCCTGCATCGCTCGCGGCACAATAGCCTCTACTGGCGCAATGGGGAATACCTGGGCTTCGGCGTCGGCGCGCACTCCCACTATCGCGGGGAGCGCTTCAGCACCGGACGTCTCGTGCGTCGTTACATCACGTCCGCGCGGGATGCGCTGGTTATGCCCTCGTTCAGCGAGACGATCGACGCCCCGATCGCGATGGCGGAGACGATGATGCTCGGCCTGCGCCTCCTCGAAGGGATCGACCGCGACGCTTTTCAGCGGCGACACGGCCTGACACTCGATGCGGCCTACGGCCCGCAGCTGGCCGCGCTCGCACCGCTCGGCATCCTGCATGACGACGGCACATGCCTGCGCCTGACCCAGCGCGGTCGCCTCGTCGCCAACGAAGTGTTGGTGCGTTTCCTCCCCGAAGCCCCTGTATAGCACCCTAGCCAGCGCCACGCTTACGTGCCGCTGGTGCGTTTCTTGCCTAGAGACGACGTTCTGGATACGCGCGAGCACACCGGTATGCCATGTAAGCCGCCGAATAGCGTATGGAGGAGACGATGCCAGCGATCAAGATCGGGGTACAGGTCAAGCCGCAGCATACGAGCTACGCCGATTATGCCAGGGCGTGGCTGCACGCCGACGAACTCGGCGTGGATACGATCTTCAACTGGGACCATTTCTTCCCGCTCTCGGGCGATCCCGATGGCGCGCACTTCGAGGGTTGGACGACCCTTACCGCGCTCGGCGCGCAGACGAAGCGCGCCACGGTCGGCTGCCTCGTCCTCTGCATGAGCTATCGCAATCCCGCCCATCTCTCGCAGATGGCGAAGACCCTCGATCATGTGACCGAGGGCCGCTTGATCCTGGGCCTGGGCGCGGGGTGGTTCGAGCGCGATTACCAGGAATATGGCTACGAGTTCGGTACGGCGGGCGCACGCCTGAAGAACCTGGAGCGCGGCGTCGAGATCCTCAAGGAGCGCTGGGCCAAGGACCAGCCGCCGCCGGTCAATGGCACCGACGTGCCGATCATGATCGGCGGCGGCGGCGAGAAGGTCACCCTGCGGATCGTGGCCCAGCACGCCGCCCTCTGGAACGGCTTCGGCCCCCCGGAGCGTTTCGCCGCCAAGAATGCGATCCTCGATGAGTGGTGCGCGAAGGTCGGGCGCGATCCGGGCACGATCGAGCGTACCGTGACGGTCAACGATGGCGACCTCGACAACCTCGACAGCTTTGTGGAGGCCGGGGCGACGCACCTGATCTATGGCTTCGGCGCGCCCTTCGACTTCGCCCCGGTGGAGCGGCTGATCGCCTGGCGGGACGCCCGTAATGCCAGGTAGCACTATCGGTCGTCGCGAAGTGGTTTGACAGCGAGGGGGTGAGGCCGACCGGCCTCACCCCCTCGCTCATGCTGATTTGTATCTGTCCGCGCGACGTTACGGATGGAGCTGTTGGCGTGTCGCCGCACCGGCCTCGATCTTCTCCCAGCTATAGGTCATCGGCAGCAGCCGTACCGCTTGCCAGTCGGCCACCTGGTCGGCGTAGTGCGCGCTCCCCGGATGCCCGGACGCGCCGAGTGGCACGACCCAGCCGCTATTATCCCAATCGGCCAGATCGAAGCAGTAGCGCGCCACCGACGTGTTGGTGACCGCGAAGCCAATCCCGGTCAGTCCCGCGTAGGCCATCGCGTTCGGGGTGTCCCCATCGCCGCCTACCCCGACGGCGGGCGGATCGAGGAGCGCGGCGCAGTCCGGGAACGTGCCAGAGAGGGTGTGCTTCGGCGCGGTGCGATGGATCGTCTCCCAGGTCCACGCGGCGGGGTCCGGTCCGAGGCGTTCGGTCAGCCAATCGGCGGCGCGGATCAGCGCCTCGGCCAGCAGATCGTCCCACCCCTGCCCTGCCGGGAGGATCGTCGTGTCATCCGCGGCCAACAGCGCCACGATCGCATTGCGGAGCCGACTGCTGATCGAGAGCGCGCGCAACGGCACCGGTTCCTGACTCGGCGGTATCGCGGCGAGTTCCGCGAGCGCGGTGCGCTCGGTCAGGAGCGTCGTGAGTTGCTCCCTCCAGATTATGTAAATAATGGCCCCGTTGCTGTTCGGCTGGAGTTCGTGATCCCAATCTTCAAGGATATGTCGCATGCCATTGAGGTGCGGCGAGCTGTGGCCCAGCTGTTCCAGCCGTGCTGTGAAGTGATAGCTTGGCAGCGACCGACGCTCGGCGTGGATCGCGGCCATGTCCGCCACCGTCGCCCCCCCGGTCAGTTCGGTGAGGCGCGAGGTGATCCGCGCGGCGCGATGTCCCGGTGCCCAGTCGAGCGCGACGTAATACGGATAGTCGTCGGTCACGATCCGATTATTGGCCGTGACGAAGTAGCCGCTCTGCGGGTCGCGCAGACGCGGCAGCGCCTCGAACGGGATCTGCCCCTCCCACTCGTGCTCACCGGTCCAGCCCGGCACCGGCAGCCACGCATTGGCGCGCGTGCGGAGCGGCACCTGACCGCGCATCAGGTATCCGACCGTCCCCTGCCGATCGGCCATCAGGAAATTGTTGGCCGGATCGACCCACCGCGGCATCGTCGCGTCGAGTTCGGCCACGGTGCGCGAGCGCAGCATCGGCACGAACGTGGTAAAGCCGAGATTCGCCCCGGCGGTCGCGTTGTAGCGTAGCGCCAGCGCACACCCGCCCGCCGGATCGCCGACCACGATCGGCCCGTGATGGGTCACGGTGACATCGATCTCCCGCGCCGCGCCGCCGCGCACGACGATCGTCTCCTGGCGGTGCTCGGCCTCGCGCCACTCGCCACGGAACTCATAACGGGTCGGGTCGCCCGGCGCGAAGCGCTCGATGAAGAGGTCGTGATAGTCGGCCCCGGCGTGGGTGATGCACCACGCGACCTCGGCGTTGTGGCCGAAGTGCGGGAAGCCGGGGACACCGGCGAAGGAGTAGCCGATCACGTCGAACTCCGGGCAGGCGACGTGATTCTGGTAGTAGACGTTCGGCACTTCGAGCGGGCGGTGCGGGTCGCCAGCCAGCAGGGGTAACCTGGACGCGGTCCGCTCGCCACGGAGCGCCCAGTTGTTGCTCCCGGCGGCCCAGTCCCACGCCCCTTCCAGCGCCTCGGCCCCGAAGACTGAGTCCGCCGCGTCGGGCAGCGCCGCGTACTCCACGCCCGGCACCGTGACGACCGGCCCGGCTGTCCCGCCGCCATCGCGCAGCTTGATGACCAGCTCCGGCCCGAGTGTCTGGAGGATCCGCGCGCGCCAGAGCTTCGTGCCGAACGCCCCCATCATGACGTGGCGCACCTTGTAGACCGCGCAGCCGTCCCACGGCCGCCACGGCTCCGGCGTCGCCCCTACCAGCCCATACTCGACCGGCAAGGTAGCGGTGCTGCCGATAAAAGCGTTGACCCCCTCGGCGTAGGCGTCGAACATCGCCCGCGTCTCGTCGTCGAAGGCCGCGTAATCGACCTCCGCGCTCGGCGCGAGACCGAGGCGGCGCATCAGGATGTCCGAATCGACCCAGGCCGGCCCGGCCCACTCCGCCCAACGCCCCGCCGCACGCCGCCGGTCGTAATCCATCTGCCAGAGGCGATCCTGGGCGTGCGCGAAGCCCTGCGCGAAGAAGGCATCGTGCGTCGAGTTGGCGCGGATGTGTGGCACGCCCGCACTATCTCGCAGAATCTCCACCGGCCCATCGAGACCGGTCAGCGTTACCGCGCTCGTCAGGTCGGGTAATGCCGCCCGCAGGTCATTCGCATCGATCGCCACTGCCGTCTCCTTACCGTTCCCGAGATAGCCCTTCAAAAGAAGTTACCAGCTTTGTCCGAGATCTCAGGCAGCCTGTCAAGGAAAAAGCGGACAGGTCGCGGTATGTATGGTTGACCGCCGAACCGCAATGCTTCGAGAACGATGAGATACTGCGAGCCATCGATCCGGGCCAACTCATTTTCTCCCCAACGGACGAAATACGTCCACCCCGTCCTTACCGTCACTCTGGATACGCTTGGGGCACCGAGTAGCACGTACATCGCTAAATTCATTCATTAAGTGCTTTGCAGTTGCTCTTTGTGATCGATATCTGTCAAGAATAGGTCGCGCGATCCGAGCCGATGGGATACAATGTCAGACGTGCCCCAACGACTCCGACGGAGCCGTCGAGGCAGCGACCACGAATGAACTGGCGAAGAAGGAGCGTGGGATGGCAATAGCAACACCAGTGGCGGGCGGCCCGATCGCCCGACGCGATGCGCCGCAGAAGCTTACCGGCGCGACGAAGTATGCGAGCGATACACAGTATCCGGGGATGCTGCACGCGCGGCTCGTTACCAGCCCGTACGCCGCCGCGCGGATCGTCAGCATCGACACCACCGCAGCGGCCAAGCTGCCGGGCGTCCACGCGGTCTACACCGGTCACGATCTCTCGCTGGTCGGCATGGAGTCCGGCTCGCGGCGTCTCAACTTCCTGGCGCGCGACCTCGTCGTCTTCGATGGCCAACCGGTCGCGGTCGTCCTGGCCGACACGATCGAGCAGGCTGCCGACGCCGCCGAAGTCGTGACCGTGCGGTACGAAGAACTGCCGGTCGTGATGGACCCGATCATGGGGATGCGTTTCGACGCGCCGACCGTACGCGCGACCCCCGCGTCCGGTGCCGAGGAGGCCAACGTCCACGCCGCCGTCTCCGGTGGTGAGGAAGTGAGCACCGAGAAGCTCCCCGACAACGTCACCAGCAACATGCACCTCAATCGTGGCGATGTCGCCGCTGGCTTCGCGGAGGCCGACGCGATCGTCGAGAACACCTACCGCGTGAACTACGTCCACCAGGGCTACATCGAGCCGCAGACCTGCGCCATCATCCCGGACCCGATCTCGGGCGGCGTGACGGTGTACCCGAGCACCCAGGCGTACTTCCAGGTGCGCGACGAGGTCGCGCGGTCGCTCGGCCTCTCCACGTCGCAGGTGAAGGTGCTCCCCCTCCAGCCGGGCGGCGCATTCGGCGCGAAGTATGTCCTGTTGGACACCTTCGTCGCCTCGCTCGTCGCGAAGACCAATCGCCCGGTCAAGCTGGTCTATACCCGCTCCGAGGAGTTCCACGCGGCGAACCCCTCGCCGCTGACGATCTTCGAAGTGAAGCTTGGCGGCAAGAAGGACGGGACGCTGACCGCCCTCGAGGCGCGCGTGATCTTCGACACCGGCTCATACTCCGGCTCGGCCCTGTCGATCGGTTGCCTCCTCCTCGGCGGTTACTACAACTTCAAGAACCTCGACATTCACGGCTACGAGGTGATGACGAACAAGCCGGGCGTCGGGGCGTACCGTGCGCCGGGCGCGCCGCAGGCGTCGTTCGCTATCGAGTCGGCGATGGACGAACTGGCCGCCGCGCTCGGTGCCGATCCGCTCGACCTTCGCCGCCAGAACGCGGTGCAGGAAGGTGACCTCTGGCCTGATGGTAACCCCTGGCCGCGCATCGGCCTCAAGGAGTGCCTCGAAGAGCTCTACAAGCATCCGCTCTGGCAGACGCGCAACAACCTCGGCCCGAACGAGGGGATCGGGGTCGGGGTCGGCGGCTGGCCGGGTGGCCGTGGCCCCGCCGCCGCCGCCTGCCGGATGGATCCGGGTGGCGACCTGACGATCACGACCGGCGTCGCCGACCTGACCGGGCAGTCCACCACCTTCGCGATGATCGCCGCCGAGGCGTTCGGCATGGACGCGTCGAAGGTGCACATCGTTGCCGGTGACACCGAGAGCGCCCCGCACTCGCCGGGGAGCGGTGGCAGCCAGATCACCTACACCGTCGGCAAGGCGGTGCTGGAGGCGGCGCGCGAGGCGCGCAAGCAGGCGATCGGGATCGCCGCGACCCACCTGGAAGCGTCCCCGGACGACATGGAGATCGTCGACGGCGAGATCCGGGTCAAGGGCGCGCCGGAGAGCAAGGTCACGCTGGAGCAGGTCTACCGCCTCAGCACCAGCAAGTACGCGCCGATCTACACGCGCGGAACGAGCGCGCAGGAAGTCATCGCCGCCGGCTTCGCCGCGCACATGGCGCGCGTCCACGTCGACCCCGACACCGGCGAAGTCACGGTGCTGGACTACGTGGCGGTGCAGGACGTGGGGCACGCGCTGAATCCGCCGCTGGTCGAGGGACAGATCCTCGGCGGCGCGGTGCAGGGGCTCGGCTTCGCCCTCTACGAGGAGATCATCCACGACGAGAATGGCCAGTTGCTGACCGGCTCGTTCATGGACTACGCTCTCCCCCGCGCCGACCAGATGCCGCACATCGAGACGATCATGGTCGAGGTACCGACCGTCGACGGCCCGTTCGGGGCACGCATCGTCGGCGAGCCACCGATCATCCCCGGCGCGGCAACGATCGGCAATGCGATCAAGGCCGCGACTGGCGCGCGCATGACCGAGGCTCCAATGACCGCCTCCCGCGTGATCGCCGCCCTTCAGAAGTAACCACGACCCACCGCTCGACCAGGGAGAGCCCCCGTGCCAGCTGGCACGGGGGCTCTCGTGTTCAGGCCGATCCGACAGCATTCCTTGCCCCCGCTGTACTTTCCCCCAAGCGTTGAGTATCATCGCGCCATCGATGAATCGGTCGGCGAAGGTTCGGTGCTGGTCTTGCAGGCCCACCACCGCGTGCGGGCTGGATAGCGTAAGGAGGGGCCGGATGCTACGTCTCGGGGTGATCGGCTATGGTCGGCGGATGCGCCACCTCGTGCAGACCCTGGCGCGTTTCCGCGCCGCTACGCAGGTCGTCGGCATCGTCGATCCGCGCACGGACGAGCTGCGCCACCTCTACCCGGACGAACTCGCGGGCGTCACCTTCTACGACGATATTGGTGCCCTACTCGACGAAGCGGCACCGGACGGGGTGATGATCGGCACGCGCTGCTCGTCGCATACGCCACTCGCGATCGAAGTGCTCGCGCGCGACCTGCCGCTCTTCCTCGAAAAGCCGGTCGCGACCGACCATGATCAGCTCGCGATGCTGCGCGCCGCCGCCGCGCGCTCGCGCGCCCAGGTCGTCGTCTCCTTCCCCCTCCGCCTCTCGGCGATCTGCCAGACGGCGTTAGCGATCGTCGATTCGGGCGTCCTCGGCACGATCGAGCACGTCCAGGCGGTCAACAATGTCCCCTTCTACTCCTCCGATTACTACCACAATTGGATGCGCGACGACGCGGAGACAGGCGGCCTCTGGCTCCAGAAGGCGACCCACGACTTCGATTACCTGAATGCGTTGATCCGCCAGCGACCGGTCCGCGTTACCGCGATGGAATCGAAGACGGTCTTCCGGGGCGACATGCCCGCCGGGCTCCGCTGCGTCGATTGCACCCTGCAGGTCGAGTGTGCCGAGAGCCCCTACAATCTCTTCCTGCAAGGCGTCACCGAGGCGGTGGAGCCGAACGAGTGGCGGTGCAGCTTCGCGGTCGATACCGGCAATCACGACTCCGCCAGCGCGATCATCGGCTACGAGTCGGGGATGCACGCCGTCTACTCCCAGAACTTCTACACGCGGCGTGGCGCGGCGGCGCGCGGGGCCACCCTGATCGGCTATCGCGGCACGCTCAGCTTCGACTGGTATCGCGGCGAGATCGTCGTCAATCACCACCATTCGCCGCGCGTCGAGCGACACAACTTCACCGCGACCGGGCATGGCCACCACGGCGGCGACGAAGAACTGCTCCGCGACTTCCTCGGCATCCTCACCGGGCGCGGCGAGTCGCGCTCACCGCTCGCCGCCGGATTACAGAGCGCCGAACTCTGTTTGCTCGCGCGCGAGGCTTGCCAGACACAGCGGGTCATGGCGGTGCCGCAGCACGAGCCGGTGCCGGTCGCCTAGGTAGAACCCGCCGCCATTATCGCGGCGTCAAGAGATACGAAGGAGGAAACGATGCGTCTCGCGGGGAAAGTCGCGCTCGTCACCGGCGGCGGTTCGGGGATCGGGCGGGCGACCGCCGAGCGTTTCGCGCGCGAAGGGGCGCGCGTGGTCGTCGCCGATCTGCTCGGCGACCGCGCCACGACCGTCGCGGACGGGATCGCCGCCGCCGGAGGGGATGCCCTGGCCGTCACCGCCGACGTGACCCAGGCGGCGCAGGTCGCGGCACTGGCCGAAGCGGCGCTCGCACGGTACGGGCAGGTCGACATTCTGGTCAACAACGCCGGACGCTCGCTCGGCAACGATCTCCGCGACATCGACGAGGCGACCTGGGACGCCAACTTCACGATCGTGATCAAAAGCGTCTATCTCTGCGTCCGTGCGCTGGTCCCGCAGATGATCGAGCGGGGGAGTGGGGCGATCATCAACATCGCCTCTATCAACGGCCTGACCGGGATTGGCGAGGACGCCTACGGCGCGGCGAAGGCCGGGATGGTCAACCTGACCCAGAATATCGCCGTGCGCTACGCGCCACACGGCGTGCGCGCCAACTGCATCTGCCCCGGCACCATCCGCACCCCGATCTGGGAGCACCGGCTCGCGCGCAACCCGCAGACCTTCGAGCGCCTCGCCAAGTGGTATCCCCTCCGCCGCATCGGCGAGCCGACCGACATCGCCAACGCGGCGCTCTTCCTCGCTTCCGACGAGGCATCCTGGATCACCGGGGCCATCCTGCCGGTCGATGGCGGCTTCATGGCCGGGAATGGGCCGATGGCGGCGGATCTCGGAGCGGGTCGTTGGGACAACGAGGGCTGAGCGCCGGACACGGCCTGCCGCACCATCGCCGCCTGACTGCGGCGGTATAACCGCCGATCGCGGCGGCGCGAAGGCGCTCGCGTGTGCGACAATTCCCTGTGCCCGCGAGCGCTGCGGAACATTGCTCCCGCGCCGGGCGTCTTTATTGCGAGATCACGGCTCCCGCAACGGGGGCGTCGGCGTTGTGCCGACGCCGATGTGCGTGCGAGCCCCATTACGGCGAGCGGATAGAAACAGCTGGGGAGGCTGCGGCATGTGGAATGGCCGGATGGTGTCGGTCATCCTGATGACCTACGCCGAGAAGGATTCGATTCGGCGGGTGATCGAGGGATTCGAGTCGACCGGCGTGGTCGATGAGATCGTCGTCGTCAATAACAATGCCCAGGAAGGGACCGCCGAGGAGGTCGAGCAGACGAGCGCGCGCCAGGTCTTCGAGCGGAAGCAGGGCTATGGCTGGGCCACGCGCCGGGGCCTCGCCGAGGCCAAGGGCGATCTGCTGGTGATCGCCGAGCCGGACGGCACATTCATGCCGAGCGACATCTTCAAGCTGCTCGTCTACAGCGACGATTGCGACGTCGTCTTCGGCACGCGCACCACGCGCGAGCTAATCTGGCGCGGCGCGAACATGGGCTGGTTCCTGAAGTGGGGGAATTGGGCCGTTGCGAAGATGGTCGAGGCCACCTTCAACACGAGCCACCTCAGCGATGTCGGCTGCACCTATCGCCTCCTCACACGGAGTGCCTACGACCGCATCCGCGATCGTTTCCGCATCGGGGGGAGCCACTTCGGCCCCGAACTGATGCTGCTGGCGATCACGTCCGGCTCGCGCTTCGTCGAGATCCCGGTCAACTACCTGCCGCGCGTCGGCCATTCGTCGGTAACGGGCGACATCAAGAAGGCGTTCGTTCTCGGGATGACGATGATCGCCTTCATCCTGCGTTTCCGCCTCACCTCGATCGGTCGCGCGCGCAAGCCCGCCTTCCATCGCACGCTCGAAGGGGCCGAGCGGTGATACCGACGCACACTCGAAGGGACCGAGCGGTGCGCCCGATAGCAATCGTGGTGCGCCGATGAGTCGGGCCTATCCGCCACAACCGCAACGCCTCGCGGGCGGGCCGCGAGCGATGGCGCACGATCGGACGGAGGCGCCATCGCTCGCGGCGAGCCTGCGCGGGCGGTTGCCGCTGCTCGGTGTCGGCGCGCTCTACCTGCTCGCGCTGCTGATTATCCCCGTGATGACGCCGGTGGCGATCGGCGACGATTGGGTCTATGCGCGTTCTGTCGAGATCCTGATCAATGAGGGGCGCGTCCGCATCCTCGACCTGTCGGTCGTCACCCTCGTCTGGCAAGTCCTCTGGGGCGGGCTCTTCAGCGCCGTGCTCGGCCCCACCTTCGGCGCGATGCGCCTCTCCACGGTCGTACTCACCGGCATCGCGGGACTGGCCTGTTACGGCTGTTGTCGCCAGGTCGTAGCCAGCCAGGGGCGCGCGGCCCTCGGCGCGGCGCTCTACCTCTTCAACCCCCTCCTCTTCGCGATCAGCTACTCCTTCATGAGCGATGCCCACTTCGTCGGGCTGCTCACGATCAGCGCCTTCTTCTACCTGCGCGGCCTGCGCCCCGACCGCCTCAGCGCGGGCCTCACCCTCATGGGCGCGTTCGTCGCCGGGCTGGCCTTCCTGGAACGCCAGCAGGGCGCGCTGATCCCCCTGGCCATCGTCACCTATCTCCTCCTCAGCGGGCGGCTGCGCCCGAATCGCGCGGGGCTGGGTCTCTTCGCGCAGATCGTGGCCGTGCCCGCCGCGATGACGATCCTATACTACCTCTGGTTCCGCTTCATTCACGGGATCCCCAAGGCACAGGGCGATTTTCTCCAGAAGGTGATCGATACCGGCGTCGGCGGCGCGCTCCTGCTCGCCGGTCGTCTCGCGGTGATCGAGGCGGCGTACCTCGGCCTCTTCCTGCTGCCGCTCGGGCTCGGGGCGTTGCTCGCCCTCCCGGGCCTATTACGCGCCATGCGCCCGATCGGCTGGGCGGCGTTCGGCCTCTGGACCGCCTTCATCGTCGGCAGCGGTATCGTCTTCTGGCAGAGCGGACGCCGGATGCCGTACATCCCGCACTATCTCGCCCCCTACGGCCTCGGCTCGTATGATTTGCGCGGCGGTCGTCCGTGGCTGATCGAGCAGCGCGGCATGGACATCGCCACGATCGCCGCCGGGCTCGGCGCGCTCCTGGTCGGCCTCCTCCTCTGCGTCGGGTTGAGCACGATCAGGCGACGACGCACGTCGCAGTCCGAAAGGGCAGTAAGCCCCGAGATCGCTGGCGAGACGGACGCCGCGCGCGCCGGGGCGGGGCTCACCCTGTCGCTCGCCTTCTGGCAGGTCGTCGGCGTCCTCCCGCAGTCGTTCACCTTCCAGAACTGGACCTTCCAGGGCTACAATGCGCCCTCGCTCGATCGCTACCTCCTGCCTCTTCTGCCCCTCGCCGTGATCCTGGTGCTCTGGGCGATCCGCGAGATCCGCGTGGTCCTCCCCGCCGCCTGGATCCTGGCGCTCGGCATGGCGGTCTTCTCCATCATCGGCACCCGCGATTTCCTGGTCTTCCATACCGCCGTCTGGGATCTCGCCCGGCAGCTCAATAACGAGGGGGTGCCGAACACGCTGATCGACGCGGGTGCGGGGTGGGACGGCTATCATCTCTACGAATACTCGGTGGAGAACAACATCACCACGTCGGTCGCGGTCCCCTGGTGGATCGGCCTCTTCGCCCCCGCCGACACCGCCGATTACATCATCGCCGGTGCCCCGCGCGACGACTTCTCCGATCGTTACCAGCCGATCGGGAAGATCGAATACTCGACCTGGCTGAATCCCGAGCCGACCTACCTCTACATCCTGCGCCGCGACGGCGTACCCGGCCCGCCGTAAGGAGCCGGACACGCCGCCGGACACGGGTCTTACACCGGCATCGTGCGGCGCTGATGCGCGCGTCCTACCCGCGCGGTCTCCTCCTGATGGCCCGCGAAGACCCGTACCCCCTCATCGATCAGCGCGGCCACCGTCTCCGGCGTGCCGGTATCGAGGAACGGCACCCCGTTCGCCCGGCAGGCCGCGAAGACGCGGTCACGAGCCGCCGTCAGTTCCGGCGGATAGGCGGCGCGCGATACCGATGGATATCCCAGCGCGAGGCTCAGATCGCCAGGGCCGAGTTCGGCGAAGCCGATCCCCGGCACCGCCAGGATCGCCTCGCAGTTCGCGATCCCTTCCGGGCTCTCCAACTTCACCCCAAGCAGCAATTCACCCGCCGGATTCAGCGGCCACGGATCGCAGCGCGCCATGTACTCGGGGCCACCGAGTCCCCAGAGCGGGGCGGCGGTCGGTTCGCCGCCCCGTCCGCGCGTCCCGACCCCGAGCCACGGACGCCCCTCGGCGACCGGCTGTCGCTCCGCGCCCGCCATACGCGCCAGTGGCGACGGCAGCGCCGGATCGAGGCCGCCGGTGTTGTGCGGGTAGCGGCACGACTCGACGAACGCGCGGACGGCGGCGGGCGACTCCGCCTGACAGAGGAGGATGCCGTGGACCCCGCGCGACAGGAGCTGCCGGAACTGCCAGGCGTTAAAGCGCACGTTCGCCTCGTCGGTGCCATTGACCGGTGCCTCGACGATCACCGGCGGTGTCCGATGCCCTGAGGCGGTCGGCCCGCCCTCGGTCAGGCCGAGCATGTACGCATCGAGCCCCGCCGGATTGAATGCGCCATGCTCCATGCCCACATTGATGTAATCGGCCCAGGTCTGCGCGTCGAGCCGCCCCTGCTCGCGCGTCAGGACGTGGCCGGTGTGCCCACCCACATAGTAGATCGCCTGATCCTGCATCAGCAGCTCGACCGCGCGATTGATCCGCTCCGCCATCGCCCCTACCCTCTTCCCGGCAGTTTCACCATGCCAAAAACTTTTTGCCATCGCCGCGCGTTGTTCGCGGTACTACGGGCAGTCTTACCCCTGTTGTGCCGGTCGTCAAGCAACTGCGCCAGACGAGGCACCACGCTCACACGAAACGAGGGCCATTCCATGAAGCGCTCGATCACCGGCACGCTCCTGGCGATCCTCACGGCCATCCCCTTACTCGTCGCCTGTGGAGCACTGACTACGGCGCGCCCCGCGACGCCGGTCGCCACGACTATCCCGGCTACGGCGCCCGCCACCACGCCGGTCGCCACAACTATCCCGGCCACAGCGCTCCCTGCCACGCCGATCGCCACGACTATCCCGGCCACGGCGCCCGCCGGAACGACGCCGGTAGCCGCGACCGCCACGCGACCGATCAGCGGCACCCCGCGCGCCTCGGCGATTCCCACGCGCACCGTGCAAGGGCCGCGCTATTCGCTGACGATCGGCCAGACTGTAGCGATGCCCAACAGCGACCTGACGATCCGCTTCAAAAGCGTCACCAACGACTCGCGCTGCCCGGACAGTCAGTTCGTCGTCTGCGCCTGGAATGGTGAAGCGACGGTCGGCTTCGAGGTCACTATTGGCACGGAAACGCATACGATCTTGTTAATCATGCCCGGACTCACCAAGGATACGACCCAACGCGGTGACAATTCGAAGACGCATGTAACCTACAAGGGATATGTCATCCAGATTGTCAGCCTGGAGCCGCAGCCGGCCTACACCCCCCCGCCCGTCGGACGCGGCACGCCGACGATCCCCGTCGCGACGAAGACCGGGCCAAGCGAAGCCACCGCGACCATCCTCGTCACCGCCGCCCCCTAACCCCCGGACCTTAGTGCCTAAACCAGTCTGCTTTCTCGTGTGGACATGAACCGCGAACAACGTGTACAAGGGGAAGCGATGCGATCCGCGACCATCCGGTGCATCGTGTGTGGTGGCACTTCCCCTACTCCTCGCCTGTGGAGGCACCGTGGAAGCGACGATCGCCTTGCCTACCGCGAACGTCGCTTCCACGACATCGATCGCCGTGACCGCCACCGCGATCCGCAAGGGAACGCCGACCGCCGCAAACACGCCAGCGAGCGCAGGGACGAAGGTTGTTTCACCCACGCAGCCAGCCGCCACCCCGGTGACGCCTGATGTTAGCGGGGTTTGGTATTCCCTATCGCTCGGTGAGGCAGTGGCACTACCCGAACGCGGGTTGATGATTCGCTTCCAAGCGGTCACGAGCGATTTACGCTACTCACGTAACCCAACGCTCTATTGCCGACAAGCTGGCGAGGCAACCGTTGCGTTTGTAGTAACGGATAGTTCGGGAAGCGTGGTTATCCAATTGGCAATTCCTGAGTTGATCGATGAGATCACTCAAACTACTGATTACCCTAAAAGTCGTTTGAATCTGACGGGATGTATGGTGCAACTCACCAGCCTCAAACCCTATCCAGGGGGCCAATCCGACGTGACGACGCTATCGCCCACCAGCCGCCCGACACCCATTCCGCCCCTACCACCAATCGCCACGATCTTTATCGCTGTCGCACCTTAAGCAGCGTATACCCCGCCTCAGTAACATTATGGCAATGCAAACCTGCTACCTGTCTATTCGCAAGCGCCGATCGAGCCACGTCACGAATCCGGCCCCGACTTGTTGCGAGACCACAAGGCGAGTCGCGATGAAGGTGAGCGGAAAGATCCGGTCGGCCAGGCGCGCGATGGTCGCGGCGGGGGGTGCGGCGAGCTGACCAACGATGTGCATGTGCGGCTCCTGCGCCTCCCAACTGAAGTTCGGGCGCAATGCGAGCGGGGCGAGGGCGGTGCGCGCCGCACGCTGCCAGCGCTGTAGCGCATCGCTGCGCGCGACATGGAGCGACAGGGTATAGCCGAATTGCGGGTGGGCGTTCTCCAACCAACTGAATAGCTCGGTGGCCTGAATCGGAAGGCCGGCTCATCGAGGAGGTCCAGTTGCCGGAGAACCGCTTCAGGCGCAGCAGTCCCCCCGAAATAGCCGATGGTGACGTGCGGCGTCGTGGTCACGACGCCCGCAGCCACGGTCGCAAGCGCGCGCAGTCGTGCAACGAGTACTTCCGTCTCCGCCTCGTCGGGGAAGAGCATCAGATACCACCGACTCTCAGCGACTACATTATCCATCGATGCCGCTCCTTTGTCTTTTTCAGCATGGCACAATGCCCCATCGCGTGTTCGAGGAACGGGCCCAGCTCACTAGAGTTCAGCGTGTAGGTACCGTCCCCGAACAGCGCTGTACGCCCATTGGCATCCCACCCGCCCCTCCGGTAGAATGCGGCCTATCGGAACAAGTGGGTACCTGTGCCATGCGGGATCGGAGGAGCAATCGTGCCGCTCGATGTCATCGCCCTGACCAAAGAACTGTCCGCCATCCCCTCGGTGAGCGCCGACAGCAATCTGCCCGTGGCGGATCGCTTCGAGGAGGAGCTGCGACGACGCGCCTTCACCGTCGAGCGCCTCGAGTACACCGATGCCAACGGCGTTCGCAAGGCGAACCTCGTGGCGCGCAAGGGCCAGGGGACCGGCGGGATCGCCTTCCTCTCCCACCTCGATACCGTGCCGGGGATCGGCTGGGACCGCGATCCGTGGTCCCCGGTCGTGGACGGCGATCGCCTGATCGGCCTCGGCGTCTGTGACATGAAGGGGCCGCTCGTCACCACCCTCGCGGCGGCGGATGCGTTCGACGCCGCAGGACTCCGCGAGCCGATCACCATCGTCGCCACCGCAGACGAGGAGATCTCCTGCGTAGGCGCGTTCCAGGTCGTCAACGAGTCTGTCCTCCTACGCGAGACTGCCCCGCGCTACGGCATCGTGGCCGAGCCGACACGCATGATGCCGGTCTACGCGCACAAGGGGGGCGCGGGGGTCCAGGTCAGCGCCGAGGGCGTCGCGGCCCACACGAGCCTCGATCGCGGCATCTCCGCCAATTTCCTGATCGCCCCGTTCCTGGCCGAGATGGCCGAACTGGCCGGACGACTGAAGGGCGACGCCAGCTACGGCAATACCCTCTTCGACCCGCCCACCCTCGGCTTCAACATGACCCTCAACGATGGCGGCTGCAAGCAGAACGTCACGGCGGCGCGCACCGTCGCGACCCTCAGTATGCGCCCGATGCCGAACGACCGCAGCGCGGAGGTGATCGCGGAGATCGTCGCGCGTGCGGAGCACCACGGTTTCGCGACCACGACCACCACCTTCCCGCCCTTCAGCGTCTCGCCGGAAGCGGCGATCGTCCGCGCCGCCCTCGCCGCCACCGACGAACCGGTGGCGCGCGTCGTCCCGTACGGCACGGAGGCATTCATCTATCAGGACCGGATGGAGGTCGTGATCCTCGGCCCGGGCGACATCGCCCAGGCGCACACCAACGGGGAATGGATCGAGCTTTCGCAGCTGGCCCGGGCGGTCGAGGTCTACTCCTCCATGATCGCCAATCTCTGCCGCTGAGCGGCGACCGGTCGAGGGCGTCAGTCGTCCCCGACCGGCTGCGCTGTCGGCGGTGCGGCTGCTGGCGCGGTCCGTGCGCCGATCTTCGCGGGGATGAAGAGCGCGAAGAGCACCCCAACGACCGCGACGACGAGCATGATCGTGTACACCCCGAGCAGGCTGGAGGCGAGCCCGCCCCGTAGGGTCGTCAGCACCTGCTCGCTGAGCCCGACGCGCGAGGTCGGTTCGAGCAGGGCGTTCACGTCGGTCATCCCCGCCGCGCGCAAAGTCGGGACGAGGCGCGCGTTGAGGACCGCGCCGAGGACCGCCACCCCGATCGTTCCCCCCATCGTCCGCGTGAACTGCACCGACGCGGTCACCACCCCGCGCTGCTCCCAGCCGACCGCATTCTGCGAGGCGAGGAGCGTGGAATTCGCGGCGAAGCCGAGTCCGAAGCCGATCACCGCCAGACTGAAGAAGATCAGGACGAGCGGCGTCTCCTGGCGGAAGGCGAGCAGGATCGCCGCCCCCACGGTGTTGAGGAACATCCCGCCGAGGGCCACCGCGCGAAAGCCGAAGCGGATCAGCAGGCGTGGCGAGAGGAAGGCCGCGACCGTCCAGAAGCCGGAGATCGCCACCAGCACCTTCGCCGCATCCCCGGCGGTCCCGAACTGTACCCCCTGCATGAAGAGCGGCACGTACGAGGGGATGCCGAACTGCATCAGCCCGATCACCAGCCCGATCAGGCACGGGACGGCGATGAACGGATCGCGGAAGAGTTTCAGGGGCAGGACGGGCTCCGGGACGCGCGTCTCGATGTAGACGAAGAGCACCAGGATCGCCAGCCCACCGAACAGGTACGACCATTCGATGCCGCCCCCCGAGAAGCCACCGAGCAATCCGAGGAGCGTCACGGTCACGCCGATCGTCAGCGCCGCCGCACCCGCGTAGTCGATCCGGTGCTGCCCTTCCGCCGGTGCCTCGTGCATCGCCCAGAGCAGGATCGCGGCGGCGGCGATCCCGAACGGCAAATTGATATAGAAGATCCAGCGCCAGCCGATCGTCTCGGTGATGATCGCGCCCAGGGCCGGCCCCGCGAGGCTCGACGAGCCCCAGACGGCGCTGAAGAAGCCCTGCACGCGCGCCCGCTCTTCGAGCGAGTAGAGGTCGCCAACGATCGTGAAGACGATCGGCTGCACCGCCCCGGCCCCGAGCCCCTGCACCGCCCGGAAGATGATCAGCATCGGCATCGACGTGGCCGACCCCGAGAGGACCGAGCCGATCAGGAAGATCACCACGCCGATGATGAAGATCGGCTTGCGCCCGATCATGTCGGCGAGCCGCCCGTAGAGCGGCACGGTCGCCGTCGAGGTCAGCAGATACGCGGAAAAGACCCAGGCGTAGAATTGCACCCCTTGCAATTCGCCGATCACCGTTGGCAGCGCGGTGCTGACGACGGTCGTCTCCATCGCGGTGAGGAAGGTGGCGAGCAACGTGGCGACGAGAATCCACCGCCGATCGCCCACCACGCGCGCAACCTGCATCCCGAGTTCTCCTACCCCGGCGTGACGGCACGCAGCACCGTCGCGCACTTACCGAACAACAGCAGTCACCGCGCCGCAACGCCCCCCGGTTGCGCGCGTCATAGCGCGATCGCCGGGCGCGGTCGCCCGAAGAGGAGGCGTGCGGCGGCGAAGGCGAACGCCCAGAGCAACAGCCCCGAGCCGAGCAGCGCCGGGACATAGCCGAGCGTATCCACGAAGACTCCAACAACGGCGGTGCCGACCCCATTCCCGAGGAAGAGGGAAAAGGCGAAGAGGGCAACCGCCGTCCCGCGCGACGCCGGGAAGGTCTCGGTCGCGCGCGTCTGCAAGGTGGAGTGGCAGATCACGAAGCCGGCCCCCGCGCAGAGAATCGGCAGCAGGAAGAGTTGCCAGGTCGGGGTCACCACGGCGATCAGATAGGCCGCGCCCATCATCAACCCGCCGCCGAGCACCATCCGCCGCTCGCCGAAACGGCGCACGAGGCGTGAAAGGAGCCGCGCCGCGCCGAGCTGCGCCACCCCGGCCCCGGCCAGGACGAAGCCGATCGTCAGCGCGGTGAGCGCGAAACGATCGTGGAGGAAGGCACCAAGGTAGGTGAAGGCCCCATTGTAGATCGCCCCTTCCAGACACACGAGCACCAGCAGGGGCAACATCAGCGGCGCGCGCAACGCCGCCGCGAACTGCGCGCGCGGGCGGGGGCGCGGCTCCAGCAGGGGCAACCGAATCTCCCCCTGTCGCAACGCCAGCAGGGCCACGGTGACGATACCGGAGATGATCCCGAAGATCGGGAAGACGAAGCGCCACGATACCAGCGTGGCGATCAGCCCCCCCGCCGCCGTGCTGAATGCCGCCGCCGCCGCCGAACTGGTCGCCAGGATCGCGATAGTCGCCTGCCGCTGGGCATATGGCACCGTATCGCCCACGTACGCCAGGGTCAGCGGGAAGACCGCCGCCGCCGCCACCCCGGTGAGGAAGCGCAGGGCGATGATCGCGTCGAGCGCCGGTGGCAGTCCGCAGAGGGCGGTGCCGAGGCTGAAGAAGATCATCGCCGCCGCGACCACCTTCACCTTGCCGAATCGATCGGAGAGGGGGCCGTATACGAGTTGGAAGAGCCCATAAAGAAGGACGTAGGCGGTGACCAACCACCCGGCATGGGCGACCGTCGTGCTCAGATCGTCCGCGATCGTCGGCAGGAGGGGTGTGACGACACGCGAGTCGAGATTGATCATGAAGATCGCCGCGCCGAGCACCAGCAGGAGCCGCCGTTGAACCGCTTGCTCCGCCGTCTGTCCATCCGGCGACACCGCCGTGGTTCCGTCCGCCATCCACTCCCCTTTTCAGTGCGGCGCGAGTCGGCACTGACCCAGGCGCGCCGCTAGTGTCGCATATACACACGCTACGGTGCCCTTGGCAGGGCAAGCATCATGCTCCAAACAGCGCTATCGCTCGTCCGGTGGCGTATAATGCCGGATGCGGACGATTCGGAAAAGGCAGAGGTGCGCGATGACGTGGGTAATCGAGGCGCTCAAAGCGGTAGGGCTGATTATCGGTACCGGGGCTGCGGTCCTCGTCGCACCGCTGGTCATCATCCTGCTCTTCAGTCTCGTCAGCGGCTTCCATGAGAGCACACCGGGCGAAGAGTAAGCGCCAACCTGGCAGGCGGTTGGGGTCGTTCGGCGTGGGGGCGAATGATGACCGATCTCGGACAGTTCGGGCGGCTGTTAATCGGTATCGGCGGGGTCGTGATCCTGATCGGTATCCTCTTCGTCGCGATCGGGTTCGTCGCGCCGGGCGGGCGACTGCCGGGCGATTTCGTCGTCACGCGCGGCTCCGCCTCCTGCCTGATCCCGCTCGTAACCTCGATCCTCCTGAGCATCATCCTGACATTCCTGCTGAACCTCTGGACACGACGCTGATGGGGCCACGATGATCCGCATGAAGCTGTGCAGCGACAAGCAGTTGGAATATAACGACGCCGACAAAGCAAAAGTCATGCAGCTGCTCAAGCATGACGATAGCCTGATCTGGCTCGACATTGAGAACCCCGAAGAGGACGAAATCACGCGCCTCGCCGAGATCTTCGGGCTCCACCCGCTGGCGGTCGAGGACATCCGCAAAGCCCATCAGCGTCCCAAAATCGATGTCTACGACGATTTCTATTTCCTCGTCTTCTACGACGTCGACTACATCGAAGATGGCGATCGGATCGACGAGCACGAGCTAGCGGTGGCGATCGGCAAGAATTATCTGCTGACCTTCCACCAGGAGCCGATCGAGGAGATCGAGGAGGTCGCCGCGCGCTTCCGGCGCAACAGCCAGGAGATCGAGCGCGGCATCGGCGTCCTCCTCTACTCTCTCCTCGATACGATCGTCGATCACTACTTCCCGGTGATCGACCAGATCGGCGAACGGATCGAGGAGTTGGAAGCGTCGGTCGTCGAGCATCAGGGGACGGATCGCGGCACCAGTATGTCGGACATCTTCCGCCTGAAACGGGAGCTGATCCATCTCCGCCGGCAGATCGCCCCGGAGCGCGACGCGATGGCCGTCCTGGCACGGCGCGAGCTACCGATCGTCAGCGCGGCCACCGGGGTGTACTTCCAGGATCTCTACGAGCACGTCCTGCGCGTGACCGATGCGGTCGATGTCTACCGTGACCTCCTCAGCGGCGTCCTCGACTCGTACCTCTCGGTCAATTCGAACAATCTCGCCGTCGCCGCCAACAACCTCAACGGGGTGATGAAGAAGCTGACTTCCTACTCGATCATCCTGATGGGGATGGCGCTGGTGACGGGTGTCTACGGCATGAACTTCGATAACATGCCGGAACTCCATCTCAGCTTCGGCTACCCCGCCGCCCTGGCGCTGATGGCGGTGGTCGGGCTCGGGCTGGCGTTCTTCTTCAAGCGCAAGGATTGGCTCTGATCCCGTTATCAGCGGGAACGGGACTACTCTAAATCCTCGCGGGGCCTCTGCTATACTCGACCACGATTTGCTTGTGGCGGGCCGTCAGCTCGGCGCAGCATCGGGGGCAGCGGATAGGTAACGCCGCCGCTCGCTCGCCTCGTTCCGGTGAGGCTGGCACGCCGGCGGCATCGATGGGGTGGAAGGGACACAGCAGCGGTGCACATCGGCTTCGACGCCCGCCTGGTGGCATATCGTGATGGGGGGATCGCCCGGTACACGCGCTCATTGCTGCGCGCGCTGACGAGCGACGACCGCGAGAACGAGTACACGATCCTCGTCGCGCGCAACGGTGCCCCGGTCATCGACGATCGGGACGGCGATGACCGCATCAGCCACCGGACGCTGCTCACGCCGCCGCACCATCGCCTGGAGCGGACAACCCTCGGGCTCGAACTCGCCCCGCTGCACTTCGATGTCTTCCACAGCCCCGACTTCATCCCGCCCCGCCTGCGACGCGGCACGCGCGCCGTCATCACCGTCCACGATCTCGCCTTCCTGCGCGATCGGGCGCTCCTCGATGAGCAATCGCGGCGCTACTACGGCCAGATCCACGAGGCGGTGCGCCGCGCCGACGCGATCATCGCCCCCTCGCAGAGTACCCGGCGCGATCTCCTCGCGCTGACCGCCGCGACGCCGGACAAGATCTTCGTGGTGCCGGAGGCGGCGGACCAGCGCTATCGTCCGCTCACGCGGGCGGAGCGGATGGCCGCGCTCCGTAGCCCGCAACGCACGAAGATGAGCCCGGATCTGGTGCGACTCGTCAGCGGTGAGTTCGGGCCGTTCCTTCTCTTCGTCGGGACGATCGAGCCGCGCAAGAATCTCTCGATGCTCCTCCGCGCCTACGAGCGTTACCGCGAACAGACCGGGCGGCGCGCGGCGACGCTGGTGCTGGCCGGGGCCGCCGGGTGGCGCGCGGACGCGGAACTAGCGACGATCGAACGCCTGCGGCGCAGCAACAAGCTCGTCTGGTTCGATAGCCCGAGCGACGAGCAACTCCTCCTCCTCTACAACGCCGCTTCCCTGCTACTCCTCCCTTCGCACTACGAGGGCTTCGGGCTGACGGCGATCGAGGCGATGGCCTGCGGCACCCCGGTCCTCGCCTCGGATAGATCCAGCCTGCCGGAAGTGTTGGGCACCACGGGGTTGCTGCTCCCCCCCGATGACGAGGAGGCGTGGGTCGCCGCGATCCGCGAGGTTAACGAGCATCGCGACCGCCGCGAGGCACTGATCGTCGCCGGGTTGCGGCGCGCGGCGGAATTCTCCTGGGCGCGCGCCGCCCACGAGACACTGGCAGTCTACCGGCAGGTGCTCGGACAACAGGAGCCGCTGAAGTCGGCGGAGATGGTAGGGTCGTGCCAAGACTGATCGTTGGCCTGGGGAATCCCGGCAAGGAATACGCCGACACGCGCCACAACATCGGCTTCCGCTGCGTCGATGAGCTGGCGCGGCGTCACGGGTTGCGCTGGGACAAGCCACGCCTCAAGGCGGAGCAGACGCGCGGCACGATCGCCGGGCGCGATGTGGTGCTGGCGAAGCCGCAGACCTTCATGAATCTCAGCGGCATTTCGGTCGTGCAGCTCGTCAAATGGTACAAAGTGCCGCTGGAGGAGGTCCTGATCATCCACGACGATCTCGATCTCCCCTTCGGCCATCTGCGCCTGCGCGGCGAGGGGAGCTCGGGCGGCCAGAATGGCCTCGGCTCGATCATCGAGCAGCTGCGTACCAACGCCGTGCCGCGCATGAAGCTCGGCATTGGTCGCCCGCAATGGGGCGAGCCGAAAGATTACGTCCTCACCCGCTTCGGCAAGGATCAGGTCGCCGCGCTGCCCGAAGTGCTCGGTCGCGCCGCCGACGCCGCCGAACTCTGGCTGACCGAGGGGCTGATCGCCGCGATGAACACCTTCAACGGCGCGGGGACCAAGGGTACGTCGCGCTGATCGCGCCGACGAGTCCGGGCCAGCAAAGAGGGCGGGGCGTCAGCTGGCCGACGCCCCGCCCCTTGCTAATGATCCTGCCTATGACCACGATTATGGCTCGTTACCGTAGATCTTCACGTTGTTTCAACGTGGCGTAGTCGTAGCGCGACACAGAATTTGCTACGATGCGCGCGTGGGACGAAACAACCCGATCGTGCGACGCTGACCGCAGCATCGGTGGGAGCGCCGCACGGCATAAAGGAGTGGGAGGGGTGACGATGAAGTTGGCGTATGCATTCCGGCGAACGGCCTTCTATCCCTATACCGGCGGGACCGGCTGGGAACTTCCGCCGCCCGAGGTGCGCGCGCGCTATCTCCATACGGTGCGCGGGTTGGGCTTCGAGGGGCTCGAGATCGGCTACGGCCAGGGCGTCGGCACCGACGAGGCCGCGATCCGCGCGCTCGGCGAGGAGCTCGCAGCGGCGGGAGTCTCCTGCGCGGCGGTGCGGGCCGGGGGCGGCTTCCTTCGCCCGCAAGTAGCACAACGGAGTCGCGAGGCGATCACCGGCGGGATCGCGATGGCCGCCTGGCTCGGCGCGACGATCGTGAATCTCACCGTGACGATGCCGACCGGCGTGCCGTCGGCCCCCGGTGAGCCGGGGGGTGGCGTAGGGAAGCGCACCTCGCCGGGGAGCAGCGCGGCCGCCACGGTCGCCGACTACGACACGACCGCGCGCGAACTGCGCGCCCTGGCCGATGTCGCCGCCGCACACGGCGTCACCCTCTCCGTGGAGTTGCACCAGCACTCGATCGCCGATAACCCCTGGAGCTGCCTCCACCTCCTCCGCCTGATCGACCGTTCCAACGTCGGCATCAACCCGGACCTCGGCAACCTCTACTGGCACTACGAGCGCCCCGAGGTGAGCAACGAGGACGCGATCGTCGCCCTCGCGCCGCACACGAAATACTGGCACTGCAAGCAGCTCCAACGGCTACAGATCCCGGAGCACGAGCGTTCCTACTACCTGCTGGTCCCGCTGCCCGATGGCGAGATCGACTACCGTTTCGCGATCACCGCGATGCACGCCGCAGGTTACAACGGTTGGCTCGCGATCGAAGGGTGCCGCGACGGCGACCAACTCCGCAGCGACGGGCGCAGCGCGGCATATTGCAAAGAGATCATCGCCGAACTGGAGCCGAGCAAGAGCGCCTGAACCGTTGGCTTACGGCATGCGATCAGGTGACGCGACGGCGCTATGTGCCGTCGCGTCGCGTGTCCGGCAGTGGCGCGCACGCGACGCGTGAGTATGATACTGACACGGAGGATGACCGATTTGGAAACACGGAAACTCGGGCGCACCGGCCTGCGGGTCGCTCCCATCTGCCTCGGCGGCAATGTCTTCGGCTGGACGATCGACGAGGCGACGTCATTCGAGGTACTTGACGCATACGTCGCGGGCGGCGGCGACTTCATCGACTCGGCGGATGTCTACTCCAGTTGGGCGCCCGGCAACCAGGGTGGCGAGTCCGAACTGGTGATCGGCAAGTGGCTGGCGGCGCGCGGGAATCGCGACGAGCTGGTGATCGCTACCAAGGTCGGGAGCCCGATGGGCGACGGCCCGAAGATGCGCGGCCTCTCGCGGCGACGGATCGTCGCGGCGGTCGAGGCGTCGTTGCGGCGCCTTCAGACCGACTACATCGACTTGTACCAGTCGCATCAGGACGACAGCGACACGCCGCTGGACGAGACGTTGCGCGCCTACGAAGACCTCGTCCGCGCCGGGAAGGTGCGCTACATCGGGGCGAGTAACTACAGCGCATGGCGGCTCACCCGCGCCCTCTGGGAGAGCGACAAGCACGATCTCCCGCGCTATGAGACGGTCCAGCCCCCCTATCACCTGCTCAACCGCGCCACCTTCGAGCGCGAGTTGGAGCCGATGTGCGCCGAACTCGGTGTCGGCGTGATCACTTACTCGTCGCTGGCGAGCGGCTTCCTCACCGGCAAGTATCGCCGGGGGGGCGCATTGCCGAGCAGCCAGCGCGCGGGCGGCGTGCAGAAGCAGTACATGAACGACCGGGGCTTCGGCATCCTCGATGCGGTCACCACGGTTGCGGACGCGCACGGCGCGACCCCGACGCAGGTCGCGCTCGCCTGGATCCTCTCGCGGCCCGCGATCACCGCCCCGATCGCCAGCGCGACGACCGTGGAGCAGGTCGGTGAGTTGCTCGCCGCCGCAGATCTGACGCTGACCACGGAAGAATTGGCCCAGCTTGACACGGCGAGCGCCTGGAATTAAGGTCGTGGGGTCGGCACAGGCATCGCGAAGGAGCGCCCCATGTCATACGGCCCCACGCAGCGCACGGACCTGTCGGTCGGTGACGGCTTTCGTTTCGGCTGTGGCTTCATGATCGCGGTCGCGGTCGCCTACGTCATCCTGGCGCTCGTCACCATCGTCGCCTCGGTCGCCTTCTCAGGGGCGCTCGCCGCGATCCTCCAGCGTTACCGCTGAGTCATACCACGCCAGGGTACGAGCGAACGGGGCCGCCGGATGGATTTCCGGTGGCCCCGTTCGCTATGTGCCGCTTCGGTCAGGCTGCGGGCGCTTCCATCCCGAGCACCGACGCGACCTCGGTCGCGTGACTGGTGGAGTGCTGACCGCCGCTACCCAGCAGCAGATCGCCGAGTGTGGCCTGCCGCGCCCCGAGCGTGACTGTCTGCGCCAACTCGGCGTCATCCGTCGCCTCAACCTGCGCCAGCAGCGCCTCGTGGACAGCGCGGAACTCGGCGAGCAAGTCGTCGCGCGCATCGCCGCGTCGCTCGACCACGCGCGCTTCGTTCCAGACGCCGAAATCGCTGATCGCGGCGAATGGATCGTCACCATGCGCCGCCTGATACATCATCGCGTAGACCTGCTCGCGGCCCGCGAGATGCCCCAGGATGTCCCCAACCGTCCAGGTGCCGCCATCTTGCTGGGCGGGAGTGTCGAGTTGCGTGTCGGTGAGGCCACCGAAAACCTGTTGCACGTCGCGGTTCCCCCGCAGGATCGCCGCGCTGATCTCACCCTTCGTTGCCATGTATTCCTCCTTATAAGACTACCCCAGTCGTTGTCCCAGCAACTTCCGATGCCCTCGCTTAAAAGTCATTGCACAGCCACATATCTGCGGGCGATGGCCCCGGTATCCGCTACCCGATCCAGCGCTGTGCAATAGCTTCCAAGACTCGTCACCGCCCACACCAACTCCCACCAACCACACCAACTCCCACCAACCTACAGGGATATGTCGCAATCTTCGCGGGGCGGTGTTGCGGTGTGGCCGGGCATCGTCGGCGCGCACCAGCCGAGCAGCCGCAGACTGTACGTTAGCACAGTGCGCGCCACTGCTCACACCGCGTATCCTGTCTCCCGGCCCACACGATACGCGAAGGAGCGGCGATGCGCGTCTATCTGGTCGGGCTACGGATGTCGTATCGGCGCTATCGCACCTATGGCACGGCCACCCTCGCCGGGCTCGCCACCAACGCCTTCTTCGGACTCCTCCGCTCCTACGTCTTCATCGCTTTCTACCAGCAGCGCCCCGTCGCGGCAGGATTCAGCCTCAACGACGCCCTCACCTACGTCTGGCTGACGCAAGGGCTGATCATGCCCCTCTACCTCTGGGGCTGGCTCGAGATCGCCAACACGATCCGGACCGGGGCGATCGCCAGCGATCTGGTCAAGCCGATCAGCTTCTTCGGCTTCTGGCTCAGTCGCGATCTCGGGCGCGCGGCCTATCACTGGCTCTACCGCTGGGTGCCGACCGTCGCGCTCGGCGTCGTCCTCTTCCAGATCCGCCTGCCCGACAGCATCCTCGGCTGGCTCGCCTTCGCGCTCAGCGCCCTCCTCGCCATCGTCCTCAGCTTCTGCCTCCGCTTCATGATCAACGTGATCGGCTTCTGGACGACCGACGTGAAGGGCATCATGGGGATGGTGCTCCTCGCCGTGAATTTCCTGACCGGCTTCCTCGTCCCGCTCGATTTCTTCCCGCCAGCGGTCAGGACGATCGTCCTCCGCCTCCCGTTCGCCGGGATGATCGACACCCCCACCAAGATTTTCCTCCAACAGGCGCAAGGAGCGGAACTCCTGGCCCTCCTGGCGCAGCAGCTCCTCTGGGTCGTCGTCTTCATCGCGGCGGCGCACCTCCTGCTGCACAATGCGACGCGCAAACTGGTGGTGCAGGGTGGATAATGTGCGGCTCTACTTCCGCCTCGCCGGCGCGCGTCTCCGCGGCCAGACCCAGTATCGCGTCTCGTTCGCGCTCCAGGTGGCGAGCAGCTTCACCAGCACCTTCGTGGAACTGCTCGCGGTCCTCATCCTCTTCCACACCTTCACCGATCTCGGCGGCTGGTCGGTCGGCGAGGTCGCCTTCCTCTACGGGATCGCCTCGGTCGCCTTCGGTCTCGTCGAACTCTTCGGCAGTGGCTTCGATGGGATCAGCCAGATGGTCCGCGAGGGGGAGTTCGACCGCGTGCTGACCCGCCCGATGCCGCCCTTCATCCAGGTGCTCGCCGCCGATCTGCAACTCCGCAAGATCGGGCGGATCGCCCAGGGGATCGTGGCGCTCGTCGTGGCGCAGGGCCGGGCCAACATCGCCTGGACCGTGCCGAAACTCCTCCTCGCGCCCGTCGCCCTTGCAAGCACCGCGCTCGTCTTCTTCACCGCGTTCCTGATCGGCGCGGCGGTCTGCTTCTGGACGATCGAGAGCAGCGAGGTCCAGAATATCTTCACCTATGGCGGGACCGAACTCGCCAGCAACCCGATCCACATCTACCATGCGTGGATGCGCGGCATCTTCATCTACGTCGTCCCGCTCGGCCTGACCACCTACTACCCCGCCCTCTTCATCCTCGACAAAGCCGATCCGCTCGGCTTCCCGCCCTTCACACCGTTCCTGGCCCCCTTCGCTGCGGCCCTTTTCCTCGCCATCGGCCTCCGCATCTGGGAGGCTGGCTTGCGGCACTATCAGAGTACGGGCAGTTGATGAAGTCGGTAGTCCATGGTCCATAATCCGTAGAGGGTTCGCCAGAGGCGCGGTGCTCGTGGGCGAGGCCATAGAAACTGTCTGATAAAGGGTGGCGCGAGGGTGGTAAGGTCGCCGTCTCGCCGCATCGCTCGTTGTCTTCCCGCGTCCGTACTGGCGTAGCCGATGGGGCGTGCGGCAGCAGGCCGTTCTCTGGCCCTTTATCAGACAGTTTCTAGGGCTGTAGCCCCCAACTACTACGGACTACGGACTACGGACCACGGACTACCGACTACCCCGGAGGTGCCATGCCGCTGATCGAAGTCGCCGGGCTCCAGAAACGCTTCCGGGTGGCGCGTCGCCGGAGCGGCCCGTTCGGCGGGTTGCGCGGGGCGCTGGCGCGGGATAGCCGCGAGGTCACCGCCGTCGAGGACATCACCTTCACGATCGCGCGCGGCGAGATGATCGCCTATGTCGGGCCGAATGGCGCGGGGAAGAGCACCACGATCAAGATGCTGACCGGCATCCTCGTCCCGAGCGGCGGCAGCGTCACCGTCGATGGCCTCGTGCCGTGGGAGCAACGGACCCGCCTCGCGCGACGGATCGGCGTCGTCTTCGGGCAGCGCACCCAGCTCTGGTGGGATCTGCCGCTGCTCGAAAGCCTGAACCTGCTGCGCCACATCTACCGCGTACCGGAGGGGCGCTATCGCGAGCAGCTCGCCAGTCTGAGCGAACTGCTCGACCTCGGCCCGTTCCTCGACCGCCCGGTACGCCAGCTCTCGCTCGGCCAGCGGATGCGCGGCGACCTCGCGGCGGCGCTCCTCCACGATCCATCGATCCTCTACCTCGACGAGCCGACGATCGGCCTCGATGTCGTGGCGAAGGAGCGGATCCGCGCGTTCCTCCTCGACCTCAACCGGCGCGAAGGGGTGACCGTACTCCTGACAACGCACGACATGGCCGACATCTCGCGCCTCTGCGAACGGATGCTGCTGATCGATCACGGCAAACTCCTCTACGATGGCGGCGTGGCGGCGCTGGTCGAGCGGTACGGCGGCGAGCGCCAACTGATCGTCGATCTCGACGCCGACATCGCCGATCCGGTCATCCCCGGCGCATGGATCGCGCGGCGGGAGGGCTCGCGCCTCTGGCTCACCTTCCGCCGCGACGCGATCAGCGCCCCGGAGCTGATCGCCGCGATCGCCGGGCGCTACCCGATCCGCGATCTCAGCCTCGAAGAGCCGGATATCGAGGGGGTCGTGCGGCAGATCTACCAGAATGGCCTGTAGCCGAATCGTGGCGTGTCCGTTCGCCCGTTGGTAGGCCCCGGAAAGGGGGTGCTATACTGCGCCAAACAAGCGTATGCGCGGCGTCGCGATCCTGCGACGACCGCCGAGGAGAGGATCGAGGGCATGAGCAAGGGCGCGGAGGCCGGAATGACCGAGGGGACCACGGGCACGCGGTACGAGACGGTCATCGGCCTGGAGGTCCACGCCCAACTCCTCACCAAGACCAAGATGTTCTGCGGATGCAGCGCGGAGTACTTCTCCGCGCCGCCCAACACGCACGTCTGCCCCGTCTGCCTGGGGCTCCCCGGCGTCCTGCCGGTCGTCAATCGGGTCGCGATCGAGGCGGCGACCACGACCGGGCTCGCCTTCGGCTGCGAAATCCCGCCCGCCAACAAGTTCGACCGCAAGAACTACTTCTACCCCGACCTGCCGAAGGGGTATCAGATCTCGCAGTACGATCTCCCCCTGGCGATCAACGGCGAGATCACCTTCACCGTTAACGGTGTCGAACAGCGCGCCGGGATCACCCGCGTCCATATGGAAGAAGACACCGGCAAGAACATGCACGCCAGCGACCCCTCGACCGGCGAAGGCTACAGCCTCGTCGATCTGAATCGCGCGGGGGTGCCGCTGATGGAGATCGTCGGCGAGCCGGACCTGCGCTCCCCCGCCGAGGCGAGCGCCTATCTGACCGCGATGCGCCAGATCCTGCGCTACCTCGGCGTCAGCAGCGGCAACATGGAGGAGGGGGCATTGCGCTGCGACGCCAACATCTCCCTTCGCCCGATCGGCAGCGCGACGTTCGGGGCCAAGGTCGAGATCAAGAACATGAACTCGTTCCGCGCCGTCGAGCGCGCCCTCGCCTACGAGGTCGAGCGCCAGCGCGCGATCCTCGATGCGGGCGGCACGATCGCGCAGGAGACGCGCGGCTGGAACGAGGATCAGGGCAAGACCCTTTCGCAGCGGACGAAGGAGGAGGCGAACGATTATCGCTACTTCCCGGAGCCGGATCTGCCGCCGCTGACGATGGCCGCCGACTGGGTCGCAGCGATCCGCACGCGGATGGCCGAACTCCCGGTCCATCGCCGCGCCCGCTTCGTCGCCGCATACGGACTCCGCGAGGAGGAGGCCCGCCTCCTCACCGAGTCGCGCGCGGTCGCCGATTACTTCGAGGCGGCGCTCGGCGGCGCGACGAGCCCCGAGCGCGCGCGACTGACGGTGAACTGGGTGACGGGACCACTCTTCGGCGCGGTGAGCGATCGCGAGGCGATCGGCAACTCGCCGCTCACACCGGCGCGGCTGAGCGGGCTGCTCGACCTGCTGGAGAGCGGGCAGATCAACCGCACGGTCGCTATGCAGGTCTTCGAGGAGTTGTTCGATTCGTCGGACGAGGATGCGGCGGCGATCGTCGAGCGCAAGGGCCTCGGCAAGGTCGGCGACGAAGGGGCGATCCGCGAGATCGTCCGCGCGGTGATGGCCGAGCACGCTCGGGCGGTGAGCGACTTCCGGGGCGGCAAGACCGCCGCGAAGGGCCGCCTGGTCGGCGCGACGATGAAGGCGCTGGCCGGACGCGGCGACGCCACCATAGTGAACAAGGTCTTGGACGAGGAATTACGGGGCTGATGCGCCCCAAGCCACCGGGAGGGGGGCGGCGTCTCACGGTGAAACGCCGCCCTTCTTCATGCGTTATAGTGGTGGCGCGAGTTATGCAAATTGCCTAACGGATAGCGCATCTTGCACAATACGTTCGGTGTGGGAACGGGGATTGGGACGAGCGAAGGAGCTGGTGGGATGGCGATCGAGGTCCAACGAGCCGAACAGCAACGCGAGCGTACTCTTTTCGACATGGCGGTCGAGCAATTCGAGTTCGCGGCGGACAAGATGGGGCTGCACGACAATCTGCGCCGCCTGCTCAGCGTCTGCCAGCGCCAGTACACCGTGAATTTCCCGGTGCAGATGGACGATGGCTCGGTCCGCATGTTCGAGGGGCACCGCGTCCAGCACAACATCGGGCGCGGGCCGGCCAAAGGCGGCATCCGCTATCATCCGAGCGTCGCCCTGGACGAGGTCAAGGCGCTGGCGATGTGGATGACCTGGAAATGCGCGGTCGTCGGCATCCCCTTCGGCGGGGCGAAGGGCGGGGTGACGGTCGATCCGAAGGAACTCTCGCTCCACGAACTGGAGAATCTGACGCGGCGTTTCACCTCTGAGATAAGCATGCTGATCGGCCCGCACAAGGACATCCCCGCGCCCGATGTGAACACCAACGCCCAGGTGATGGCCTGGATGATGGACACCTACTCGATGCAGGTCGGCTACTCGGTGCCGGGCGTGGTGACCGGCAAGCCGATCAATCTCGGCGGCTCGGAGGGACGGACCGAGGCGACCGGGCGCGGCGCGATGTACATGACGGTGGCGGCGTGCAAGCGTGCGGGCTGGAATCTGCCCGATCAGCGCGTCGTCGTCCAGGGCTTCGGCAACGTCGGTTCGATCGCCGCCAAACTCCTCGCCGAGACCGGCGCGAAGGTGCTCGGCGTCAGCGACGTCAGCGGCGGCTACTACAACCCACAGGGGCTCGACATCCCGGCCCTCCTCCGCTACAGCCGCAGCAACGGCTCATTGGAAGACTATCCCGAGGCCCAGCGGGTCAGCAACGCCGAACTGCTGGCGCTCCCGTGCGACATCCTGGTGCCGGCGGCGCTCGAAGGGCAACTGACCGAGGCGAACGCCGACGCGGTCAAGGCGAAGCTCATCGTGGAGGGCGCGAACGGCCCGACCACGCCGGAAGCCGACCGGATCTTCGACGATAAGGGGATCGTCCTGGTGCCGGACATCCTCGCCAACGCTGGCGGCGTGACCGTCTCCTACTTCGAGTGGGTCCAGGCGCTGCAGGCGTTCGCCTGGACCGAGCAGGAGGTCAACTCGCGCCTCCGCTACATCATGGACAAGTCGTTCGCCACCACCATCGCGACCGCCGAACAGCACAAGGTCAGCCTCCGCACCGGGGCGCTGATCAGCGCCATCGGGCTCGTCGCGGATGCGGCGACCGTGCGCGGTATCTATCCGTAGGGTACATTCCGGGAACGCACGGACGCGAGGGGCGGGGCAATTGCCCCGCCCCTCGCGTATTGAATAGATTATGCCCGGGGGCGATCAACGCGCCGAGAAGACATCCAGGTCGCGTACCCAGCCGATCCGACCATCCTGGAGCAGGAAGCGCCGCCAGAGTTGCCCCCCCACCGTCGCCGTCTGCCCGGTCGCTTGCAGCAGGGTGCCGGTCGGCAACAGTCCGAGGGAGGCATAGCCAGCGCCGGGACCGTTGCGGAGATTGACGGAAAGGCTCGTCCCGATCCGGTCGGTCGCGCGGAAGCTCGGCGTCGCGGTCGGCTCTGGCTGCGGCTCTGGCTGCGGTTCGGGCGCAGCGGTCAACGGCACTTCAGTCGGCGGCACTTCAGTCGGCGGCACCGTAGTCGGCGGCACGGCGGTCGGCGCTGGCACGCTGGTGACCGTCGGCGGCGCAGTTGTCGCCGTGTTCGTCGGCCCTACAGTCGGCGGCGAAGCGGTGGTCTGCGTCGAAGTAGGGATACCGGTCGGCGCAGTGGTATTCGTCGGCGCGACAGTATTCGTCGCCGTGGCGGTGACGACGCTGGCCGTGGTCGCACCGGCAGGTGTACTCGTCGCGGTGGCCTGCAGAAGCGCGGCGACCGTCGGCGAACCCCCGAGTGCAATTCCACCATTCGCGGGAGAGTTGGTCGCAGTGCCATTCGCCCCGCCCGCCGCGACGATTGTCGCCGTCTGCCCCGCAATCCTGCCGATCGCGCCGCCATCGCTCTGCGTGCGGCTCCGCAGGCCGACGATCGCGATCGCCAGCAGCGCCATGCCCCAAACGCCGATGATCGCCCAGAGCCAGATCGGTATCCGGCGCCGCCGTTTCGCAGGGGCCTGCTTGTTCGGGAGATAAACCGCATCGTAGAGGGCACGCGACTCGGGGTCGCCGAGGATCGCGTAGGCTTGCGCCAGTTGTTCCTGGGTTGGCCCGGTCTGCTCACCGCCACCCGCGCGCGGTTGTCCCACCCGGAAACGGAGGGAGCGACCGCGATAGGCGGCATCGATCGCGGCGGCATCGGCCTCCGGTGGGAGGCCCAGAATATCGTAATAGCTTGGCTCTCTTGGCATCGACCCGCCTATCATCAATGCACGGTCACAGCGACCGGACACCCATCGTAGGGTAGCATAGCCTGATACGTGCGTCTAGCGGCGAGTGTCTTCAAGAGCGTGCCTAGCGTGCGGAGCCGCATGATGCGACAGTCACGAACTTCACAAGACGGGGCTGTCGTCGTACCGTCTTACTCAACATCAACTGCGCTGAAACTGATGGTCGCGGTGAGGTAATCGGACTTCCGCTACAAAACCGTGCTCAGTCGAGGCGCACGTCCGCGAAGAGATCCGTTTCCGGCGTCGCGCCCGTCTCGAAGGGCGGCACGACACGTCCGAACGTCTCGCGGGCGGTGATCGCGTAGCGGAGCCGACTCGGCAGTCGTTGGAGGGGCGCGGCACCATTCATCTGGCTATGGTGACAGGCCGATGCCCGATCCTTCTGCAGGCCGTAGGCCCGATTATCGAGCGTCGCGGTGACCCGTCCGGCCCGATCGAACGCCTCGATGAGATCGACATCCTTATTTTGCCCGAACCGGCGCGGGTCTTGCCCCCGCACGCGCAAGACCGCCAGCATCACCCGGAGCAGGCCGGTGCCGAAGACGTTGAAGTACAGCTTCTGGGTTTCCCAGGCCACCGCCGCCTCGCCGCGCAATTCGGGGTACTGCGCCGGATCGCCCGCCGCACCGAAGGCGGCCAGTGTGGCGTGATGCGCCTGGATGTGGTCCGGGTGGCCGTAGCCACCATACGAGTTGAAGGTGATGATCACCTGCGGCCTGATCGTGCGGATCAGGCCCACCAGTTGCCGCGCCACCTGTTGCACCGGCGCGCGCACGAAGGCGTCGGGATGGTCGTTGTCGGGCGAGCCGACCATCCCCGAGTCGCGATAATTGAGGAGATGGACCGCCGCGAGGTCGAGCGCGTAGGCCGCACAGGTCAGCTCGGCGGTCCGCAGCGCCCCGGCGCTCTCGTAGCCTGCTAGGAGTTCGGGGGTGACTTCACCGCATTCGCCGCGCGTGGCGCAGGCGTAATGCACGGACACCCCTTCGCTGGCGTAGCGCGCGATCGTGCTGCCGAGGCCGAAGCTCTCGTCATCCGGGTGGGCCAGGACGATCAGCAACCGCCGCGCCGCCGCCACACGCCGCAGCCAAAGGCTCTCGATCCCGAGCGAGGCGATCAGTTCCTCATCCCGCGCGGAGACGACGTGCGCGCCCTGTGCCTGTCCAACGACCATCCCGCCCACTTTCCTGTCCGGCTACCACTGTCTGACTACCATTCGGCAACACGCGACTCAGAAGGGCATGCCAGGGAACCGGCCCCGCCCGCCGCCGCCGCCGCCGCCCATACCGGGGAAACCGCCCTTGCCGAATGAGGCCATCATCTTCTGCATCTGCTTGAACTGATTCAGCAGTTCGTTCACCTCGCGGATCTCGCGACCACTCCCCTTGGCGATCCGCTTGCGGCGACCGCCCTTCACTAGCTGCGGATTGCGCCGTTCAGCCGCGGTCATCGAGCGGATAATCGCCTCGATCTGTTTCAGATCGTTGTCGCTGATCTGCACGTCCTGCTTGCGCGCCGCCACGCCGAGGCCGGGGATCATCTCCAACAACTGATTGATCGGCCCCATCTGCTTCACTTGTTGCAGCTGGTTGAGGAAGTCATCGAGGTCGAACTTGCCGGAGAGGACCTTCTTCTCCATCGCCTTCGCCTCGCCCTCGTTGAACTGGGACTGGGCGCGCTCGATCAGGCTGAGCACGTCGCCCATGCCGAGGATGCGCGAGGCGAGGCGATCCGGGTAGTAGGCTTCGAGCGCGTCGATCTTCTCGCCGGTACCGAGGAACTTGATCGGCACGCCGGTGACGCGGCGGATCGAGAGGGCCGCGCCGCCACGAGCGTCACCATCCATCTTCGTCATGATCACGCCGGTCAGCCCGACCTGCTCGTTGAATTCGCGCGCGACGTTGACCGCTTCCTGTCCGGTCATCGCGTCCGCGACGAACAGGATCTCGTGCGGCTTGACCCGCTCCTTGATGTCGACAAGCTCCTGCATCAGTTGCTCGTTGATCTGCAACCGCCCCGCCGTGTCGATGATCACCGTGCCGTTGCCTTTGTCGCGTGCCACGCGCAGCCCGCGCTCCACGATCTCGGGCGGCGACGCCTCGGTGCCCTCGTCGTAGACCGGCAGGTTGATCTGCTTCCCCAACGCCTGGAGTTGCGCGACCGCCGCCGGACGGTAGACGTCCGCCGCGATCAAGAGCGGCGTCTGGCCGCTCTTCCGCAGATGGACGGCCAGCTTCGCCGCATGGGTCGTCTTCCCGGCCCCCTGCAAACCGACGAGCATGATGATCGTCGGCGGCTGGCTCGAACGCGCGAGCGGCGACTGCTCGGTGCCGAGCAACGTCACCAACTCCTCGTTGACAATCTTGATCACCTGCTGGCCGGGCGTGAGGCTCTTCAGCACATCCGCGCCGACCGCGCGCTCCTTGACGGCGGCGATGAACTCCTTGACCACGCCGAGATTGACGTCGGCCTCGATCAACGCGCGCCGCACCTCGCGCATCGCCTCGTCGATGTCCTTCTCCGTCAGCCGCCCCCGATTCCCTAGGCGCTGAAAGACCCCTTGGAGACGATCGCTCAAACTCTCGAACATCGGAACCCCCTCAAATGCTTACCACACAGACGCAGAGACACCGAGAGAAACGAACGACGGTAAAAGGTTGCCGAATCCACTCCGTTCATTTTCTCTCGTTCTTGGCGTCTCTGCGTCTCTGCGGTGATCGATCAGACCGGGATGTCGCCCTCGTGCTCCTCGAAGAAGAGCCCATCGACGAACGTTTCCTCGTTGAATGGCGTCAGGTCGTCCATCTTCTCGCCGGTGCCAACGTAGGAGATCGGCACCCCCAACGCCTTGACGATCGAGAAGGCGATCCCGCCCTTCGAGGTGCCATCGAGCTTCGTCAGCGCCACATCGCTGATCTCGACCAGCTTAGCGAACGCGGCGGCCTGGGCCAGCCCATTCTGCCCGGTGTTCGCATCGAGGACGAGCAATACTTCTTGCGGCGCATCGGGGACCGTCTTCTGCACCACCCGGCGAATCTTGCCGAGTTCCTGCATCAGATTGTCCTTGGTGTGGAGTCGCCCGGCGGTGTCGATGATCAACACGTCGGCGTTGCGTTTGTGCGCCGCCTGCATCGCATCGAACGCCACCGCGCCTGGATCGGCGCCCGGCTGATGCGCGATCACCGGCACCCCGACCCGCTCCCCCCACAACTGCACCTGATCGATCGCCGCCGCCCGGAAGGTGTCGCCAGCCGCGATGATCACCTGACGGCCGTGCTGTGTCTTGTGATACTGCGCCAGCTTGGCGATCGTCGTCGTCTTGCCGACGCCGTTGACCCCAACCACCAGGATCACGTAGGGGACACCGCGCTGCATGATCTTGACGCGGCGATAGCGCACCGCCTTCTTCAACAACTGGATCATATCCGCGCGCAGGATCTCTTGCGCCTCGGCTGGGGCGCGGATGCCACGCTCGCGGATCTTGGCGCGCAGTTCGTCCATCAGCTGGTCGGTCGTATCGGCCCCGATGTCGGCCCCGATCAGCACCGCCTCGAGATCATCGAAGAAATCGTCATCGATCTCGGTGCGCTGGAAGATCTCGATCACCTGCTTGAAGACGCCACGGCGCGTCTTTTGCAAGCTCTGTTCCAGCTTCTGGTCACGCTGGCCGCGTCGGAAGAGTTTAAAGATCACGTCCTGTACCCCACTGAGTAGGTCGCTTCTCGATCGACTTCGCGCGCACCAACACTGGCGTGCTTTTGGCGACCGATTCGACCGTGACAATCGCGCAGATGCAGACCTGGCGAGTATAACATAGGGGTAGGCGCACTTCCGCGCCACGACAAGGGAAAACGCCCCTCACACGGCTCTGGTACTTATGGCATGAATCGGCCTAAGTCCTCTTGACCAGCCTATATACGCATGGTAGACCAAGAAGGGTGACGTAGCATACGATTACCGGCAGCGATACGCGCGGATCCCGCATCCCGCGATACACGACGAGACAGATTGCTATGGGTACGCACAAGCGATAGCTGGCTGCGGTGTGGCAAGGTGAAGGCCACAGCATTTGGGTTAGACAAGGGGGACGATTCGTGGCAACCCGCAGACGGCGCAGTCGAAATTCCTATCTAGAAAACTTGGGTGGGCTATCGCGCTCCACGATGCTGATCTTCGGACTGGCGACGATCCTCCTCCTCGCCAGCATCGGCATCATCGGTGCAACCCTCGCACGGCGGAGTAGCGCCGAGCAGGCGAGCGATCCCGGCCCGACACCGACCGCTTTCGTCGCGATCGTCGAGACCCCGGTGCCGACGCCGCTGACCGGCCTGGTTACGCCCACCATCCGCACGACCGCCACCGCGCGGGGTGTCGCCAGCCCGACCTTCGGGCCGACCGCGCGCATCACCCCCACCGTTCGCACAACCACCGCCGCACTCGGCTCCGGCCAGGGCGCGGGGGCGCGGGGCCTCGCCGGTTCGATGGCGATCGCCCTCGGCGGCACCCTGCCACCGCCGGAAGTGCCGGTGCCAGCCGCCACGCAGCCGACCGCCACGCAGCCGACCGCCGCGCAACCCGTCCCCACCCAGCCGAGCGTCGCGCAGACGATCCCGCCGACACCGACACCGCGCCCGAGCGGTGGCACCTCAGCGGGCGGTGGTTCGTCCTCCGGCGGTGGGACCTCTCCCGGCGGCGGTAGCTCCTCCGGTAGCGGCGCATCGTCGGGCGGTGGCAGCGTGGCCCCGCAGCCAACCCCGACCCGCTACGTCGCGCCTCCGCTGCCGCCGACGCCGACCATCTACGTCCAACCGACGGTCGCCCCAACCCCGACGCAGGTCGCGCTCCCGGCGGCGGTCCTCCCCGGCCCCGGCTCGCGGACCTACAGCTACGAGCTCACCTACACGCAGAACGCCGATCTCACCGTCATCCCGCAGAGCGACTTCGCCTACGGTGCCACCTACAAGACCTACACCGCCGGGGATGCGGCGACGCTGAAGGCGGCCCTCGGGTTGACCGGACTGATCGAACAGACAGGTGACGGCTTCCGCATCACCGGACCCGGCACGCTGATCATCAGCAATACGACCGGCTCCCTGACCTATACCGCCGCCACCGGCGCGAGCGAGCCGCAACTCCAAGCGCTCGCCTCGCCGACCCGCGCGCCGATCAATCCGGCGACCGAGGCCACCGCGACACCGGTGCCCTCGACCGCACCGAGCAGTAGTCCCGCGCCGAGCACCAGTGCGGCTCCAAGCACGAGCCCCGCACCGGGGCGCAGCACCGCCACCCCCGCGCCGAGCGCCACGCCAGCACCCGCCAGGCTGACCGATGAGGCGGCGATCGCGGCGGCGAAGAAGACCATGACCGCCTACGGCCTCCTCCCCACCGGCATCGATGCCGGGCGCGTGACCCGCCCGACGCCCGATCAGGTGCTCGTCACCTTCCACCCAGCATCCCCCGGCTCGTTGGTCCCGCAGGATCCGATGGTGCGCGTCGTCCTCGGGCAGGACGGCACCATGAAGAGCTTCTATTCGCGCTGGCCGACCGCGCTGACCGCCCAGCCGACCCTGCTGCGCGACCCGAACATCGCCTGGGCGGCGATCGCGGCGGGCAGCGGCTACCTGGAAGTCGACCAGACGATCCCGAACGACCTGCCCGCCAACACCGTCTTCCGGGGCGCGGCCACCGTCACGAAGGTGGGCCTCGGCTGGGCACCCGGCGCGACCGGCACCACCAACTACCTCATCCCGCTCTACGTCTTCGAGGGGACCGTCACCCTGATCAATCCCCCGGCCGGGCAACCGGCCACGGTCCCCTTCCGGGTCTACATCGGCGCGACACAACCGTAGTCGCACCACACCGACA
>JAABUM010000517.1_pt1 | contig 67111 bp, 62 predicted proteins | sample 5559161 | NCBI WGS metagenome assembly JAABUM01 (sample SAMN10711868, study PRJNA513369) | rock metagenome | isolation source: Antarctica rocks | place: Antarctica: Victoria Land, Siegfried Peak nord
TGATCTCCAGCTTGAGCGTGTTCGGGCGCATGGAAGTGTCGGCCAGGATGCGCGCCACGTCTTGGACCAGCTCGTGCTCTTCGAGCTGGCGCGCCGAGAGGTTGACGCTCATCGACAGCGGCTTGTCAGGGAACTGCTCGCGCCAGCGGCCCGCCTGCCTGCAGGCCTCGTCCAGCACCCACAGCCCGATGGACACGATGGCGCCCGTCTCCTCGGCCAGCGAGATGAAGTTGTCCGGCGCGATCAGCCCGTGCTCCGGGTGCTGCCAGCGAATGAGGGCTTCCATGCCCACGATCTCGCCCGAGTTGAGGTCCACCATCGGCTGGTAGTGCAAGCGCATCTGCCCGCGCCCCACGGCGTGGGGCAGGTCCAGCTCTAGGTGCAGCCGCTCTATCATCTGCGCGCTGACCTTCTGGTCGAACACCTCGTAGCGCCCGCCTCCGCTGTGCTTGGCGCGATACATCGCCACATCCGCGTGGCGCAGCAGGTCCGCCGCCCGCCCGCGCACCTCGCCAGACGCATTCTCGCCGGACGCATCCCCGCCGGATGCATCCCCGCCGGATGCATCCTCGCTCTCCCCAGCGGCATCTTCGGGCGGCACGGCGTCGCCTTCTGCGGCGTGCGCCTCATCGTTTCCGCCGGCCATCACGATGCCGATGCTGGTCATGATGGGCATCGGCTGGCCGTTGAGCTGGATGGGAGCGCGCAGGCGGTCGGCGATGCGCTGCGCGACCTGGGTGGCGTCCGCGACCCCGGCCACGTCTTCGAGCAGGATGGTGAACTCGTCGCCGCCGAAGCGGGCCACGGTGTCGCCGGGACGCACGCACCCGGCCAGGCGGTGCGCCACCTCGGCCAGCAACTGGTCGCCCACCTCGTGCCCCAGGGTGTCGTTGATGACCTTGAAGCGATCCAGGTCGAGGAACATCACCGCGATGGCGTGGTTGCCGCGCCCGATGCGCGCCACGGCGCGTTCGAGCCGGTTCACGAAGAGGGCGCGGTTGGGCAGGGCGGTCAGGGGATCGTGGAACGCCTGGTGCGCCAGCCTCCTCTCGAACTGCTTCCTCTCGGTGATGTCGCTGAACGACCACACGCGCCCGTAGCACTCGCCCTGCGGCGACAGCGCGGAGGCCGAGTAGCGCTCGAAGACGCGCCCATCGCTCAGGGCCACCTCGTCCTGCGACGAGGCCTCCAGTTCGTCTTGGTGCCCGTGCATCATGCCGGCGAAGGGGCCCGGCTCTTCCATCTGCGCCAGCACGTGCGCCACGATGCCGCCGCGCCCGCCCTCGTTCTGGAGAGCGGGCGGCACCTGCCACATCTCGATGAAGCGGTGGTTGTAGGTTTCGACATCGCCCCGCGCGTTGATGAGGCAGATGCCGTTGATGGCGGCCTCCTGCGTCGCGCGCAGCACGGCGTTGCTCTGGCGCAAGGAGGACAGGGCGCTCTTGAGCTCGGTGACGTCGAACATCACGCCGCGCGCCCGCACGGGCCGCCCCTCAAGTACTTCGACGCGCACCGAGTTCTCGAACCACATCGTGCGCCCGTCGGACGTGACCATACGGAATTCGAGGCGGTGGTTCTCGCCGCGCAGGATGCGCTCGTAGAAGGTGCGCGCGATCTCCTGGCGATCGTCGGGGTGGACGAGGCGCGTCCAGGAGTCGGGCGATTCAAGCCACTGCTGCAGCGGAAAGCCCAGCCAGCGCTCGGCCTGCGGGCTGACGAAGGAGAACGCGAAGCCCGGCGCCTCGGCCTCCCACACGATGGCGTCTACGTCGTTGATGAGGTGGCGGAAGCGGGCCTCGGAAGCGCGCGACAGCTCCAGCAGGCGCGCCGAGCGCACCGCCACGGCCACCTGCTCGCCGATCAGGCTCGCCAGCTGCTCGTGCTCGCCGCTGAAGACCCCGGCGCGCGGCGAGTCGAAGTGCAAGACGCCCAGCGTGCGCCCCTCCACCGTGAGCGGCACGTTGATGAAGGCGCGCGTCAGCGAGGCCGGGGCGTAGCGCCCGTAGTCCCAGTGGTTGACGACCCACACCCGGTTCTCCTGCAGCGAGGCCCAGATCGGATGCCAGGCGTGCGTCCGGCGCGAGAAATACGAGCCCAGCCGAGCCGCTCCCTGGCCTCCCGTGGCGACCAGGCGCAGCGTCTCGCCTTCGAGCAGCGAGATCCCCAGCCAGCTGAACGGCAGCAGCGGCTTGAGCAGAACTGCCAGCTTGGTGGCGATGGCGTGCAGGTCGTTCTGCGCGTTGATGGTCCGGGCGACCCCGAACAGAGTCGCCATCTGGCGCTCGTGCTTCTTGTGCTGCGTGATGTCGCGGCTGATCAGCACCACGCGCTGCCTTGAGGAAACACCCCCGCAAGTACTTGCAGAGGCACTCCCGGCGGCCTTCAACTCGCGCGGGCCCAGCGCCCGCCCGGTGCTCTCGAACCAGTGCCACTCGCTGTTCTTGTGCAGGTAGCGGAACTCGACCTGGCCCAGCTGAGGGCGCGAGAGCGTGGCCGCGAAGTCGGCCTGCACGCGGCCCCTGTCGTCCGGGTGCATCCGCTCGAACAGGGAGCGGCCCAGCAACTCGCCTTCCTCGTAGCCCAGGACCTCCCAGTGGTTGGGGCTGGCGTAGGTGTAGGCGCCCGTCTCGTCCAGCTCCGAGATCAGGTCGAAGGAGCTCTCGGTCAGCGCACGGTAGCGCACTTCAGTGTCGGACAGAGCACCCGGCGAAGCCTCCGCCAGAGCCTCCGCGGGCGCATCCATTGCAGATCGGATGGGCGATGGCTCCTGGACCGCAAGCAGGTTAGTTCCAGATGCGTTCGCGGCACCAAGTACTTGCACCATGGCATCCGGGAGCTTCTCAGCGCTTAGCGGCGCAGCATCTACCGCTGCAATTCGTGAACGCGCGGTCGATCCGATGAGCTCCTCGTCGAAGCCTCGCCGTACCCTCTCGCCGCCGACATCAGGATCGTGCCCTTGTCCCATAATCAAACGTCCGCCGCGTGCCACCGTCGTGAGCGTTCTCTTGAAGCGCAACTTCAGCCGTGTCCGCGTCGCTTCTGTCCTGGGCTCGTGCCCTCTGTTCGATACCCGACTTTGCTGCCATTCTAACAAACTCGCCTGAGTTCACTTGCCGCGACACTTCGTGGCTCGTGATATCCACTTTTAATATCGTTTATTGTCTCGTCATATATCCGTAATGTAACGCCCGGTGTGGAAGAGTTCGGTTGACCGTCACTGTGGCGGGTTCGAGGCATGAGCCGTTGAATATACTTCCGGTTCGTTATGGGCAACGATGCTACGAGCGGCGGCGCGGGGAATGGGCGCTGGAGCGAGGGGGCAGCGCCGCGTTTCACGCTGACGGTGCAAGTCGATGGCAGGCCCGAGAGCGAGCGCCTGGCGCAGGTGGTGCGCCGCGCGGCTTCGGGCGGGAGCGGCCCCGACTTGATCAGCCTGGTGCCACATGGAACCGAGCGGCGCAACGAAAACGCGGCCTGGGGCTGCCGGGGAACGCTGGTGGCTTTGCCGGGCGCCGTTGGCTGCGTCATCGGCCCCACTCTGGTGACGCTGCCGCTGCGCGGCGAGCTGGCGTTGCTGCACGGGAAGCTCGCGCAGGCGGATCGCTCTTCTCTTACGTCTATTGCTGGGGATGCCCCGCCGGCACTGATGGCAGAAACCATGGAATATGGGGATAGCCCTCCTGGGTGGACGCAGGCAAGTAGAGCGGCAGGCGAGAGCGAGCTGTTGCGCAGAGAAGCCGCGGCGGACGCGGCGACCGAGGACGCGCTCCTGGAACTGCGCTCGCGAGTAGCGCGGCTCGAAGGCGCTCTCGTCGGGCAGCTCACAGCGCGCCTGGACAGCAGGCTGAGCCAGCTGGCGACCCACCAGGAGATGCAGGAGGTCGCTGAGGACGTGGCAGCGGCGCTGGCAGCTGTGACAGCGATGCAGGAGTCGCTGCAGCAGCGCCAGCTGAACGAACAACAGCAGCAAGAGGAGCAGGCCGCCTGGCGCGAGGAGATGATCCAGGAGATGCGCTCCTACCGTCAGCAGGCCGAGGCTCTGTCGCACGACAACGAGGCGCTCAAAGCGGAACTGGGACAGCGGTGGTGGCAGGTGTGGCAGCGATGGAAGATGTAATAGCTATGGCAGATGTAGATTCGAGAGCGGGCGATTGGCTCGGTGCCTCCCATGATGCAGGCGCTTCTGCTGCGGTGGCGCCTGGTGCTCCGGGCGAGGCCGCGTCCCCACTACTTCCATCGGGCTCCGCAGGTGCTATGGGCTCGGCCCCCAACGAGTGGCTCGTCGAAGCGGGCGATCTCTCCTTCACCGAGGTGGCTCTTGGCTTCGGGGCCCGGCCCAACTCTGGAGCAGGATCTCCACCGCCTGGATCCGAGTCGGCCCTGTCGCTGCTGAACGAGCGCATCGACCGGATCGAGGGCATGATCGCAGGCGAGCTTTCGGTGCGCCTGCAGGATGCCCTGGCGCAGATGCCCACGCGCGACGAGCTGAAGCAGGCCATGAACGAAGCTGTGGAGACGGCCACCACGGAGGTCGTGGGCAAGGCTGTCGAGCCACTGGTGGAGGCGGTCACGCAGCTGCAGGCGCAGCACGAAGAAGAAATGCAGCGGCGCGAAGCAGAGCATCAGTCGGCCATGGAGCAACTCGTCCAACGGTTCAACGCCCTGGGCGACGAGATGGCGCGCCACAACGCACTGACCGAGGAGCAGATCACGCGGCTGCAGGAAAAGCGAGCGCGCTGGTGGTGGCTGCGCAAAAGTGATCCGGAAGGGCAATGAGACCGCTGGCCGAACATCCAGCTTGAGAGAAGCACGCCGGGCCCGGGCTGAGAACAGCCTCAAGGCTCATCCAAAGCAATGAATCTTGAGATCACTTCGAGCACATCGAGTAGAGCCAGACGACTGTCAGGGATAGAAAGGTGGTCACCCACATCATTACCACAAGCCACCTGAGGCACGCAGGCTACGCGCCTACTTTGCGCCTGGGCTTCCGTATGAGCTACAGGTTGCCGATCAGCATAAAGAGACCGCCGAGATATCATACCTCGACGGTCGATAGAAGCGGCCCCGACCACCGTAGTTTAAAACCAGTTGTGCTGCGCCTCACCTACCGCCTCAACCAGGTCGTCTCTGACATGAGCGCGATCCTCAGCCTGCGCTTGACCACCTGACACCGACAGATCATCTACGTAATGCAGTTCACATGACATGGCCCATCCACATCTTGCTCGGCACCAGCACGCTCTGGCTACTCGCTCCCCTGCCACCGGAAGTGCTTGGCAACGACTTCGGCACCTTGGCAGCGTGTGCTGCTTTAGGCGCTCTCCTGCCCGACCTTGATGCTTCGGAGTCCAAGATCAAGCACCTGAAGCTGCTTGGCACCAATTTCAAGCCGTTCCTGCTACCAGCCCAGATCGTGCACCGCAACGACCAACACCGCGGCCTGTTGCACTCGCTGTGGGGGCTGGGTTTGGCAGGCGTTTGTGTTCTGCCGCTTACGTTCTGGATCGGCTGGGCGCCGATTGCTGCGCTGTTGCTAGGCTATGCCAGCCACCTTGCCGCCGATTCGGTCACCAAATGTGGGCTGAGACTGCGTTACCCAAACAAGAGGCGTTGCCACCTCCTGCCTGCGAGTTGGCGCATTACGACTGGATCACAAGCCGAGGATCTGGTAATGGCTCTTCTGCTTCTGCCCGTGTTGCTCCTCTTCTTCCAATTGCTCTGAGCCGATGGGAGCCCATCATCTGCTGCGTGCCCAAAGCGCCATCGCTCTATCCTGCAGAGGAAAACCATCCATGCCGAGGCGTCACTATTCATAGTTGAGCCGCACGGCTATCGTGCTTTAGCTGAACTACACGAGGTGACGCCAGAGGCAAGATCGACTTCCTGATATTCGACCCTAAAACAGCCCGGTATTACTAGTCGCTGACGTGCTCCAACCAACCGACGGAGAAGCCGTCGAAGACTTCTTGGATGGTGCTGTGGGTCGTCGCGGTGGTGGCGTCACCATGCCAGTGCTTCTCGCCCGGCGGGAACCAGATCACGTCGCCGGGCCGGATTTACTCGATCAGCCCTCCCTCGCGCTGGGCCAGACCGCCGCCAGCGGTTACGATCAGGGTCCGGCCAAGCGGGTGGGTGTGCCAGACGGTGCGAGCGCCAGGCTGGAAGATGACTATGGCGCTTGGAACGCGTCATAGTTCGGGGGCTTAGAATTGCGGTTTAACGCGAACCGTGCCAGTAAACCACTCCTCTGGAGCTTGGTTCGATGGTTGTGATTCTGCTTGTTTGATTTGACTTAGAGTGAGATGTTCTGCGTCCTCATCTTGATAAAATCAAACCATCAGAATGGGGATTAAGCGCTCTTCGCTCAAGGTTGAAAATGTCGAATTGGTCACAAATCTCCACCTTGGTTCGCTTTGGATTGGAGCAACTGTCGCAACGCAACGGGCAGCACGAGTTCGAGCATCTCTGTCGGCATCTGTCGCGGGCGCGCATCTGCGCCAACATCTTGCCCGCGACTGGCCCGGTGCAGAGCGGCGGCGACCAGGGCCGTGACTTTGAGACTTTTCGCTCTCATCTGGCTCATGCTCCCTTACCTCATGGTTTCTTCACGGGTTTCACGGACAAGCCCATCGCCTTTGCCTGCTCACTCAATCGAGACTTCCGAGGCAAAATTCAAAGCGATGTAAGCACCATCGCCAGTTCAGGATCGCAGGTGGAGGAGATTCACTTCTTTTCAAGCCGCGACATCCCCGTCGCAACCCGCCATGAATTGCAACGGTGGGGGCGCGAGGAACACTCGGTGCATTTGGAAATCCACGATGGAGCTGGTGTCAGCGAAATGCTGTGCAGCCACGATGTCTTCTGGATCGCCGAGCAGTTTTTGAATCTTCCTGAGAACCTTGCCCCGCCTCTTCCCGAGGGAGAACCACAAGATTGGTATAGCCAAACGCTCGACAAGTGGCGCCGCGAAACGCTGGCCGCGCAAACCTACGCTGATCTGGTTGTGATCCGTTCGGCGGCGCGAGTAGCGCGCGGCCCGTTGGGCTACGACCAGAGCAAACGGCCGGTCAACCGTTACGAAAAAGCGGAGTTTCCATTCTGGCTCGACCGCTTAGACCAGATCGCCAGTGATGGAGCTGGCGAGTCTCTGCGGCGACGGGCATTCTTCGAGGCGAGCGTGCTTCGACTTCGTGGATTGGGCACGCTCGTGGGACAGGAAGAGAGGCTGCGCCGCTACTTCGCAGCGGTGCCTCAGATGACCGAGCCCTCCGAACTGAGCGAGGCCAACTCGCTTTTGTGCTACTGCGTGGCGGCGAATGGTAGTCAAGAGGTGCACTTGGAGGCAGAAGAGCTTGAGTCTTGGAAGTGGGCATTGAAGACGCGCATCGGAGAGCGATTGCAGAACACGAAGCGCCACGGCCGCACGAGCGAGCAGTGCGCTCTGCTGGAAATCCTGGGCAATTTCGAGTTCAATTCTTCTTTGGACGCCGACAACGGCCCCAACTTCGCGGCGATGTTCGATGCGTGGGAAGAATTGGCGAGGTTGGCTGTGGACGCGCCCTTGTTTCCCCTTCAGCGCTTCTCCAGCCACTTGGCTCAGGGCGCGGAGTTCTTTGGTCGTCACCTTGGCTACGAGCCGCTCACCGAAGCCATCGATCAACTGCTTGGCGAGCGGGTAGGCGCTTTTGCCGTCGCCGAGAAGTGCCTGGAACGGGCAGAGCGGTTTCATAAGATGGGTGACTTGCCGCGCGCCATGGCCCAGCTTCACCGGGCCAAGATCAACTGGTTCGCCCCAGAGACGCTGTCCAAGTCGCTGACGGCGTTGTCGTATCTCAGTCGTATCTCAGTCGAATCTACTCTGAGCAGGGCTTGTGGTTTGCGGCCAAGTACTACGCGTTGTCCGCCGCTTACGTCGCCCTGAACGCCGATTCACTCAAGATCAAGCCGCTGATTGCTCCCAACCTCTTCCGCGCGGGCGAGTGCGATTATCTCGGCGGCGCCTGGCACGGGCTTCTCGAACTCTGCGAAGTCGGGGCCCGGATTTACCCGCACCACGCGCGCGACCCAAAGCGAGATTTCAACGAGCCTGACGGTGAGCTCCAGCGCCTGATCTACAACCTGACTGCGCTCACCACTACAACCGGGCGGTTGCATCCCGCTTTAAGTCAGTTTGCCCAGGAAAAATGCGCCCTCATCGCCAAGCGGGTGGGACTGGGCGAAGCGTGGGAGCAAGTGCTGCTTGTGGGTGAGCAGGAATGGTCGGGCATCAGCGAATCGAAACTTTGGGAAGCTGCCCAAAAGCAACTCGGTGCGGCTCCTTGGAGCGACGCCGGAGCGATGCGTCAGAACTCATGGCGCGCTCATGGCGTGACTTGGAACTTCAACTGGCCCAACGAGCACGCCACAACCCTCATCGCCGAGGAGTTCTTAGCGGCTTTACAGATTTTGCTTTCTGATTTGGCTGGTCAAGATCTGCTTCTTCTGCGCTCGACTCTTCACATTTCGATTCGGTTGATGGCACCCGACGAACTCCCGTCCTCTAACAGCTACAAGGGGTTTGACTTCGGGTTTGAGCCTTCCAACTCCGACCGGCGGTGTCTTGTGACCTTGCCCTGTGCTCAAACCTGGCAGGAAGGCCGACTCCCCCTCGAAGATATGAGCGCCGGCACTCTGAGCGTGATGATGGGGTTGCTGTCCGAGGTGTCGCTGCTTTCCAACGAGGCTTTGCACGACGTTTTAGCCGAGCGTTTTTCGGAAGGGTTGAGCCACAAGCTGCTCATCGCTGCGCCTTACAACCGCGTTCTGCGCCAGTTCATCGGGCAGAAGGAGTTCGACGCGTCCAATCGCCTCGCTCATCCACCTATCGAACCACCTCAACCGTTCGTTTCAGAATTGCCTGACGGCTTACCGTGGTTCGATGGCCCAGGCCCAGGCTACTCCACCGAGTCGGCCCGCGAGATCCTTCAGAACCGCTACACCAACGCCGTTGTCCCCATCCAGCGCACCCTGGCACAACTGAAAACCACCCCGCAATTCCAAGAGACAATCGCTCAACTGCGTGCCGAGGGCTGGTTGGACTGGCATATCCTGGCGGCGATTTCCAGCACGGCTATCTCCTACCGATTCCAGCACCAGCGGATCGTTTTGCCCGGCCTTGCTGTACAGCAGAAGGTCATGCAGAAGATAGCAACCGAACCTGAATCGGAGGATGCGTTAGCTGTGCCGTTGAACGAGTTCTCCATCGAGAACTTGCGAATGTCCATGAATATGTGTGCCGTGAGCTCTTTGGGTCTCTACGGCCTGTTGATTCATCAAGGCACACCTGACTTCGAGGCCATCAAGGTTTTTCTGTCTCAGCGCTACAACTACTGGAAAGACGACATCGAACACGCAGATGTTTTCGCGGCCACTCCACTCGGAGGTGAGACAAGTGGTAGGGATTAGCTGGAAGAAGCAGCGAGATTTGAAGCCGATGAAGACGCTCAGGAAATGAAGCTAAGGGAGGAGAATTCGCAATGAAGAAAATAAGCGAGATGTCGAAAGAGGAATTGCAAACAGAACTGCAGAAGGCCATCGAACACAACATCGAGTTGCTGAACACCATCCGCGTCTGGACAGTTGGTGCCATGCGAGCTGCTCCAGTCATGGAACGCCAGTGGCCCGAAGGGAATAAGCAGTTCAGCGAGATAGTGGTTGAGGAAATTCAAAAGCGCGATCAGCACATTGCCGAATTGAAGGCAATGATAGACAACAGCACGGACAATCGGCGCGAAGCTCAGGGGTGCTGAGGGTGCACTTTGGTAAGTGCGAGCGGAAACTTCAAGAGGCTGGCATAGGAGTAGGGAATCTGCTCCCCACAGGATGTCTCAGTGTAGGCCGCCTCCTGATGGGACATCTCGGATATCGCGCGGCTCCTGACCGCTTGCGGTTACGCGGACGTACAAGTACTTGCCGACTCGCAGGGCGGAGCCGACATCAGCGCCTCCTCCTCAAATGGCCTGTCCAGAGCTATAACGCTGGTGCAGGCCAAGCAATATCGCAGGCCGGTTTCGCGCCGCTTCGTGGACGAGCTTCGCGGCGCGGCTCTCAGGACAGGCGCGCAACAGGGCGTATTGCTGACGACCTCCACCTTTTACCTCCCCGCCTACCGCGCCGTGTGGAAGGGGTGCCCGCTTCCGGTGCGCCTGGTGGACGGTTCCGAGATGCTCGACCTGCTCATCGCCCATGACCTCGGCGTTATCACTTCCGCCAGAGGGCGTACCAAGCTCGACCGCAAGTACTTCGAGGATCTCAGACGCGAGCACGGCAACGTCCCGCGCCCGCGGCAACGCCCCCATGCCGCTCTCAAAGCCCCTTTACGCGGCGTTCGGCGCCGCTCATGCCTTGACTTCTTCCTTAAACCCTAATCCATCTATGCAGCCAATTCCGCCACACAACCTGTCCTCGTTGCTGGAGCCGCCCTTCGTGATCCGGGTCGAGCACCTGGACTTTTCTCTCAGCGGTAACTTCCGCCCTGCCGCTATCGTGACCTTTGCCGCTCCCTTGCGCGCGAGCGGCCTGCTGCACGCGTTGCCGCCCGAGGCCGCTAAGGACTTGCTGCTGCTGCTCACCTTCGTCACGCCCAACGGCCTTTGCGCGCCGACCGTGCACCAGATCGCTGAGGCCATGCACGTTTCAGGAGGCAAGGCGCGCGGGCGCATGGAACGTCTGCTGGCGTTCCGCTGGCAGGGCGAGCCGTTGCTGCTGCACCAGAAAAGCGAGAGCGGGCTGGAGGCCTTCACACCACGCCCGTGGCTGGCTCCCGTTCGAGAGAACTCCAAGCCCGAGCCTCCGCGCACCTCGCAGCCTCCGATGCGGGCCGCCTCGCGCGAAGAGGTCATCGCCCACACCCGCGCTACCTACGCTCGGCCCCGCGCCGAGGTCGAGCGCGAGATCGAGGAGGCGATGGGCTACCGGCGGGACGAACACGGGCGGCCTTACCGTGGCCCAGCCCAGATAGCGCCCGATTCCCAGCCGCAGGCGCCTCCTCTCACGTCGGAAGAGATCGAAGCGCGACGAGAGCGCAGCGAGGTCAAAGGGCTGCTGCTCCAGGCGGGGCTGCAGGACGAGCAAGCCGAGGCCCTGCTCGCAGGCTACGACACAGTGCGCATCGGCCGCCAACTGATGTGGCTCCCCTACCGCCGCGCCAAGAACCCCGCCGGGATGCTACTCGCCGCTATCAAGGACGATTATGAGGCGCCGCCCATGATGCGCCGCCAGGTACCCGATCAGCCCGCTGACGGAACCACGACGCCCGACGAAGGCGCTCCTGATGCGGAGCAGCCATCATTGGCCACCAAGCTCGGCCAGGGAGAGGAAGTGGACCTGACAATGCCATCCTGAAGAGTTGGGCATCCCCGCGGCGCGGCCACTCGTTCCCGGCCTCTGTGTTCGTTACTTGACCTTAAACAGCGCTTCTGCCTGGCGCCGAACCTTCAAGTACTCGGGTCAACTTTGCGCTGCTGCCAGCGCCTCTTTTGCGAGGCCGAGATCTTCGCCTTGGTTTCCTCACTCAAGCGGCTGCCTTTGCGCCGCCCGGCGTAGGGGGTCGGTGTCCAAGCCAGCACATCCGCTTCGAGCACGGCGATCCTGCCCAGCACCTTCCGATGCGGCAGACGGCCCTCGCGGATCGCGCCGTAAATAGCTTCTCGCGAGACGCCTTTCAAATTGGCCGCTTCCACGGCAGTCAAGAGCTTTGGCTTCATCGTTCTAATAATTGAGCTCCACAATACCAGACGACATCCCGATAATCCATCCCCCGGCCTTACTTGCTCTTGACATCTGTGAAGAATAAACTATTATAGAGGCGAAATCCGTAACACCTCGCCATGTCGAAGAAACCCGCCCGGCAACAGCCGGAGCATTCCGTAGAAACCTGGAACGACTTTCTCACGCCGGAGCAGCGCCTGGAAGCCATCGCCGAGATCCTGGGCGAGATCGCCCTCAACATCGTAAAGCAGCAGCATGAACAAGACCAAAGCCTCTAACGCCCTCCCGCCGCAGAAGCGCATGGCACTCTACGCCCGCGTCAGCACGCAGGAGCAGACCAAAGGCCAATATCCTTCCTGCGAGTCGCAGATCGAGGAACTGGAAGCCCATTGTAAGGCCAAGGGCTGGCACGTCGAGGCGGTCATCAAGGACGAGGCCGTCAGCGCGGGCTCGCTGAAGCGGCCTGGACTTTCCCGCCTACGAAGTCTTGTGGAAGATGAGCAGATCGACGGCGTGGTGTGCACCTGGTACGACCGCATGACGCGCTCGCGCGACTTCTACGTGCTGGACAAGGAATTCAAGACCCACAACGTCTCCTTCATCACGCTACACGACCCCACAGACCGCCACACCGCATCGGGCCGCTTCATGGAGACGCTCTTGGTGGCCGCCAAGACTTATGAGCGCGAGCAGACAGGTGAGAAAGTCCACACCAAGATGCAGATGCGCGCCGAGAAAGGCTTATGGAACGGCGGCTACGTGCCGTTCGGGTTCCGCCGCGAAGATCCGACTCACGTCATCCTGCCCAACGAGAAGATGACCTCGCTGGTGCAGCAGCTCTTCCAGGTCTACGTCGAGACGCGCTCCGACTTCGCCGTGCGCGACTGGCTCCGGGCGCGCCAGATTCCTGCTCCCAATGGCAACCCGGTGTGGTCGGTAGGCACCCTGCGCGACCTGCTTTCCAGCCGCCGCTACATCGGCGAGATCGAGATCAACAAGCAGAACGAAGACCGCAGCGAGGTGCCGGAATCGGAGGCTTACCGGATCGTGAAGGCACCACACGGCGAGATCGTGCCGCGCGAGCTGTGGGAACTGGCGCAGTCGCTCCGCCAGGAGAAGGCCGAGGCTAACCCGAACAACCCCAGCGTGGTGCGCAGCCGTGGCCGCTCCTACGCGTGGAGCAAAGACCAACGCGTCTACCCGCTGCAGGGATTGCTTTCCTGTGCAATTTGCGGCTCGCTGATGACGCCACATTACGTGTTCCACAAGGCAGGTAAAGGGCGTCGCAATGACTCGTTCATCAACCATTACGTCTGCACCAAGCACCGCAAATATGGCACAAGCTGTGACCACCGCAACCGCGTGCTGGCCCGTGTCCCGGAAGCCTGGGTGCTGGAGCGGGTAGAGGATTTGGCGCAGACGCCACTGATGCTGGAGCGGGCGCTCGCCCATGCCATCCAGAAAAGCGAGGAGGCATCGCACCCTGCTCAAGAAGCTCTGGCCCGCACCCGAAGCGGCCTGGCCGAGACCGAGAAGCAGATCGACATCCTGATGAACACCCTCGCTCTGGGCACGGTCACGCCCGCCCTCATGCAGTTGGTCAACGAGCGGGCGCACCAACTCAAGGTGCAACGAGAAACCTTGCGCGCCGACCAGCGCCGCCTGCTCTCCCGCATCGCGCCCACGGAGAACAAGCCGGACGCCCAGGCCCTGCGCACTGTCCTCGCCGACTTTACGATCGTGACCCGCGGCGCCGAACCCGTGCAACTGCAGCGGATGCTCCGCTTGATGGTGCGCCGAATCACATGGAATCCCGAGGGCTGCCACTCGATCCAGCTTCACAAGCTGCCGAACAGGCTGCCGGATTTGCGGGAGGAATTCAAGAAAGAGAGGATGGAGACACAAAAAGAAATGTCGAACCCACTGGCCCCGGAGGGTGCAGATAGGTTCGACATTTCTAGATGGAGCGACGGACCCGACCGGATTCGAACCGGCGATCTCCTGCGTGACAGGCAGGCATGTTGGGCCTCTACACCACGGGTCCAAATTGTGACGGCGACGACAGAATGAACTGCAACGGCTTGAGCAGCAAGCTCCTGCGCAAGGAGGGACTCGAACCCCCGGTAGACACGGTGTAAACGTGTTGCTTTGGCCACTAAGCTACTCGCGCCACCAACGCTTGCAAGCACTTGCGTCCCTGCATCATGCGGCGAAGAGAGAATTTACCCGTTCCTCTCCTCGCCGTCAACCCCAGGACGAAAATTCTTATCGTCCTGGGGCGTTCACCTTGGCTCTGGCCGCACCTGTTGCCAGGCGCGCGTTTTGTAGCAGCCCTTCCCAAGTACTTGTGGCCACAGGCCGCAGGCTCGCCCGCGCCCGCTCTATCGAGATGGCGCGCCGCTTGCGGTCCACCGTCACGCCCACGTCTTTGTAGCCCGCGCTTTCGAGCAGATCCAGCGCATCCTCGTAGCGGGCGCCGACGCGCCTGGGTGTGTGAGCGTCTGCCCCAATCACAACGGGAATGCCTCGCTGCGCCATGGCTTTTAAAATCAGCGGGCCTGGATTCATTTCCGGCAGGGCCTTGAGCGCGCCCGAAGTGTTGAGCTCCATGGCCGTTCCCGCCTTTGCGATGCGATCCAGAGCGCGCTCAATGGCGGGCATTATCCTGCGCGCGCTCCACTGCGAAGGGTCTTCGTTCTTGACCAGGTCCGGGTGCGAGAGCGTGTCGAAGAGCCCGGTCTCGGCGGCCAGAGCCAGGTGCTCGAAGTAGATTTTGTGGAACTCGTGGATGTCGCCGTGCCAGTATTTGCGCTTGTAAAACTCCATGTGCGGATGAACCGAGCCCAGCACATGATGGAAGTCAGCCGAGGCGAGTTGAGTTTCCAGGAAAGGCTCTAATCCAGGCCAGAAGTCGGCTTCGAGCCCGAGCCTCACATCCATGCGCCCGGCCCACGAGTGGCGAGCGCGCTCGACCATGTTCAGGTAGTCGTCCCACTGCTCGGGGAACATCCTCACGCTTTGCGAGATGCTCTCGGGCAGGGGATTGTGGCATGTCACCACGATGCCCTTGAGCCCTCGCGCCTGAGCCGCAGCCGCGTATTCCTCAGGCTCGCCCACGGCGTGGCGACACAGGGGCGTGTGCATATGCTGCTCATACAGAACAGGCCCGCTCTGGCTTTCAAGCTGGCTTTCAAGATCGAGATTGAGATTAGAATCCACTTCGCTCATGGGCTCAAGTTTAAGAACTTCGCGCGCTTCGGGCGGGCACTCAGGTGCCTGGGCCGGTTTTGAGGGTAAGTACTTGAGGGCGAAACGGCACGAGGAACCCCGCTCGAAAAATCAGGCGTTGGCTCGGGTGGTGTTTAGACGAATCAGGGCGGGCGGCGCGTCTATAAGCGTGGAGGTCATGGTAATCAACATCTCTCTGGGCGCTCGCGGGCAGGTCGCACGGGATTTTTCAGCCGAAGCTCTCGTGGAAGCCGTACTCCCTCACGAGGCTGCTTCTCGCGAGGCTTCGTCTTCAAGTGGAGCGGGGGAGTTGGTGGATGTGGGCGACATCGCGCGGCGCTTGCAGGCTGGTGAAGCGCGGGCTCTGGCTCAGCTCTATGATGCGTATGGGCCCACCGTGTTTCGCCTGCTGCTGGCGATGCTGGGCAGCCGAGTCGACGCCGAGGACGCGCTGCAAGAGACTTTCGTTAAGCTCGCGGCTCGGGGTGCTCGTGGGCATCTGGTGCCTCGCCTGGGAGCTCTGGGGCGTGTGCGCGACTGGCGGGCTTACCTGCTGGTGTCGGCGCGCAACGAGGCCTTGAGCGTGCTGCGCCGCCGCGATCGCGAGTCTCAAATGGAGCAGGACGCGGCCTGGGAACAGCTGCCGGACCTTCGCCCCGATGCTCGGCTTGATGCTGACCCGGAGGCCTTGCGAGCGCACGACTGGCCTCGCTTGCTGGGGCGCTTGCCCCTGGAGCAACGCGAGGTCGTGGTCTTGAAGGTGTGGGAAGAGATGACCTTCGCCCAGATCGCGCGCGTGGTCGGGGTCTCGCCCAACACGGCCATGAGCCGCTTCCGCTACGCCATCGGACGCTTGCGCGCCTGGTGCCTGCAAGCCGAGCACGAGGAGGCTGAACATGAATAATCAACGCGCCCCACGCCCTTCCTCCCAGGACATCGAAGCGCAACTGCGCCTCGCTTTGCCCTCGCCTCGCCCCGAGTTGCGTGAGCGCATCCTGCTGCGCTGCCAGGCCGAGGCTCAAAGCCAGAGGCGCCCCACAGCGCGCCTGAGCTGGCGTTCCAGGTGGCCGGTGGCGGCTGCGTGCGCTGTGTTCGTGCTTCAGTGGTTGGTGGTGTCGCACCTGGATGCTCGCAGCGAGGCGGCCATCCACGGCAGGCCGCCGGCGCCTCTGTGGGCGCAGGCCACTTTGGATGGCGTTGCAGGCGACGCTTCCTCAGCCCGAGCCGCGCGCGATTGGCCGCAAGCCTTGCAGCGTCGCGCCGTGCTGCTGAGCGCCCTGATGAACAACAGCGACACCCCCGCCCTGTGGAGCGCGTCTCCCACCGCTCAATCGAGCTGAGAGAGCGCTGGCCGCGTGGCTCAAGTACTTACAGCCTGTTCAAACAGGCTCAACAAGGAAATTTCATGTTTGGGTCCTCAGAAAAACCCGGAGAACCTGTTTCGTTTGAACCAGCCTCGCAGCCCGATTTTCAGGCTCGCGCACCGCGTCGCCCGAGCCGTTGGCGGCGAGCGGGGCGCGGGTTCCTGTGGCTGATGGCGCTCTTGGTGGTGGCGCACGCGGGCTTGAATGTCTACGCCTCGCTGCGCCTCAACCGCGCTCTGGAGCGAGCGCGGGCGCAGGGCGATCCCCTGACCTTGCCTGAGCTGGCGCCTCCTGCCGCGCCCGCCGCGCAAAACGCCGCTCTTCTCTACGAGCAGGCTTATAAAGCCGCAAGCTACTCGGGGCAAGAGGAAAGGCTCCTGCTCAAGCTGGGCCAGCCAGGCGCGCGCCAAGATGCTCAGGCGCTGGCGATTTTGGCGCGCAGCCAGAACGCGGTTGAGCTGGTGCGCCGAGCGTCCACACTGCCGTCGTGCCAGTTCCCGATGGACTGGAACCTGCCGCCCTGGAAAATCCTGTTCCCCCAATACACCAAGATGCGCCGCCTGGCGCGCTTGATGGGCGTGCAGGCCGGCGTGGAGGCCAGGCGCGGTGACCTGGGCTCGGCTCTACGCGATGCTCACGTGATCTTCGCCATGAGCGCTCACCTCAAGGACGAGCCCGTCATGATCGGCTTTCTGGTGGCACGCGCCATCAACGCCGTGGCCAACCGCACCGTGGCTCGCATCATCGAGGCCACGCCCATCAGCGCGGCTCAGGCACGCGCCTTCGAGAATGGGCTGCCCGCTGTAGACTGGAGCGCTTCGGCTCGCCACTCGATGCTGGGCGAGCGCGCCTTTGGCCTCTCAGCCTTCGAGATGATGCTTTCCAATTCCTCGCAGCTGCAGGACCAGAGCATCGGCCTTCAGGAATCCGGCGAGTCGGTGTCCATAACGCGCCTGGTGACAAGCCCGCTGGGCGCGCTGTGGTCTCCTGTTCTCAAGCTGGATGAGGTCGAGACCCTGCGCTTGTGGGCGATGTACATCCAGACCCTCACGCCCACTCCGCTCCCGATGCCGCCTTCGAGAATGGAGGCCATCGACCAGGCGGTTCAGAAAACGCCGCCCTATGCCCTGCTGACCAAGATTCTGTTCCCCGTCTTCTCGCGCGCCTACCAGAACCGCGAGCGAGCCGAAGTCGAGAACCGTCAGCGCCAGGTCGCGCTGGCCTTGGCGGTCTACCGCACCTCGCACGGCCACTACCCGTATCAGCTGGCGCAGGCCACGTCTCTCTCGGGCGCCATGCCGCAGGATTTATATGCTCCCCAGCCCTTCCGCTACGGAAGCGACGGGCGCTCCTTCCACCTCTATTCCATCGGCCCCAATCGCGTGGACGATGGAGGCCGCGACCAATCGGGCCACGATTTGAACGGTCAACGCGCTGTGGGGCCGACCTCCTCGGTCGCCACAGACGACATCGTGTGGAATCCCGTCACCAGGAGCCGCTGAATTTGCGCTCAGGCACACGCCCCAAGTACTTGGGGCGTGTGCGGCAAGGAGCCGGGCGCCAATCGTAAAATGAAGGCATGACCTCACCTGTGCTCGGCAGCTCGTCCGCGCCTCCGGTTCAAGTCCACGCCACCTACCAAGCGATGTGCCGGGTTGTGGCCGCGCGCATCGCCGAGATCATCCGAGCCAAGCCCCACGCCGTGCTGGGGCTGGCCACGGGCTCCACTCCCATCGGCGTCTACCGTGAGCTAATTCGCCTGCACCACGACGAGGGCCTGGACTTCTCAGGCGTCCAGAGCTTCAACCTGGACGAATACTCCCCGATTTATCCTGACGCGCCGCAGTCGTATCATCGCTTTATGGGCGAGCAGCTGTTCAATCACATCAACTGCTCGAACTGGCACGTGCCCGATGGCTCTCGGGCCGAGGTGGACGAAGTGCGTGCTCGATGTTGGGCTTACGAGGGGGCAATTCGCGATGCCGGAGGGCTGGATTTTCTGCTGCTGGGCATTGGGCGCACGGGTCATGTTGGCTTCAACGAACCGGGCTCGGGGCTGGACTCGCGCACGAGGCTGGTGACTCTGGACTCGCTCACCCGCGCCGATGCCGCGCCCGAGTTTTTTGGGCTGGAAAACGTGCCCGCGCGGGCTATCACGATGGGCATCGCGACGATTCTGGAAGCGCGCGAGATCGCAATCTTGGCCAGCGGCTCGCGCAAGGCCGAGATCGTGGCGCGCGCTCTCGAAGGCCCGGTGACCTCCAAGGTGCCCGGAACCTGGCTGCGCGAGCACAGCAATTGCGCCTGGCACTTGGATGAAGCCGCTTCTGCGCGCCTGGCCACGCGCCTCTCGCCTGATGCGCGGCGCTCGCGCCTGCGCGCGGCTTTGCAAGGCGAGGCCGCGCTGGAAGCCTCTGAGATCGAGGCGCTCCAGGCGCTCTGCGAGGACGACAAGTACTTGCCGCGCTCTTCGAGCGTGCTGTGCCTGTCGCCACACCCGGACGACGACGTGATCTGCTGCGGCGCGACCCTGGCCAAGATCGCGGCTCGGCAAAATCAGATCACCATTGCTTACGGAGTCTCGGGCTCGAAGGCCGTGCGCGACAAAGATGTTCTGGCTCTGCTGCGCTCGCAGAGCGCGGGCGTGAGCCAGTACTTGCAGGCCAATCTGGAGCCCGGCCAGACGTTCGAGGACGGCTTGAACCGCGTGCGCCGCGAGGTCTTCGAGCGCGAGTCGGGCCAGCCCGATTCGATTCTGCTGCGCCACCTCAAACGCCTGGTGCGCCAGGACGAAGCGAGCCTGGCGGCGCAAAAGCTCGGAGCCCGGCCCCTCTTCCTGGACTTGCCCTTCTACGAAGTAGCCCAGAGTGCCCCGCTGCTTGCGGCGGGGATGAATGGGCTGGAGGAGGGAACAGACTCGATGTCTGTTTCCTCCTCGGAAGTTCTGGAAGTGGGAGGTGGCTCAATGCCACCGAGCACTTCTTGTCGTGGTCGTTAATGCCCCACCGCTTGCGGTGGGGTTCTTTACTACGCCGAGCACAATGCGGGCGAAGAGGACGCCGCGCGCGTGCTGGATTTGCTGCGCCAGGCGCGCCCTCAGCTGGTCTTGCTCACCGGCGAGATGAACGATCCCCACGGCACGCACGAGCAGTGCGCGCTGGCTTTTGAAATGGCGGCTTCCGAGTACTTGCAGGAAGGTGGCGCGTCGTTCGCGAGGTGGAATTATCGCGGCGCTTGGGACGAGTTTTCGATTGAGGAAGGCAATTACTTCAGCATCTTCGGGCGCGAGGAGATGGAGTCCAAGATCGGCCTGATCCTGGATCACGTGTCGCAGCTGGATCCCCTGTTCCCAGGAGGCAGCGACAGGCGCGAGTTCTGGGAGCGCGCCCGCGAGCGCAACCGCGCCACGGCGCGCGAGCTGCAAAAGCTGGGCGCTCTGCCGCCCTCGCGCTCCTTCGAGCCGCTCTACGCGGAAGTCTTCCGCCTGGCCTGAGTTGGAGACGCCGCAAGTACTTGAGGCACAGCACACAATTTAGCTCAAGCCGAGCCGTGCTTGCCTGGGCTTGTTGCCTTAGAATTCCCAGTGTTTATGATGCACTGCGAAGTCTTCACGGACCCGATGTACAACGGCGAGCGCTTCGTCGACTTCGAGGCGGCTGAGGTCGTCTCGATGGAGGAGAGGACGCTGAAGCTGTTCCCCCGCCGCCGCTACCGCGTCACGAACATCACGCTGCGCGATGGCTCGCAGCACCTGCTCGCGGGCGAGTGGGCCGCGCAAATTCAAGCTGCCCAAGCCACTGCGCCTTCACCATCCGAGCAGGTTAGCAACCTTTTGCGGCTTTCGGATGCAGGCTAAGCGTACGATTTAGCGCCTGAGTTTAAGCTCTTTGGGCCACCGAATTGCCCGCTGTCCTTGGCCATGATTCATCAACTTCCAAACGATTGGCAGCAAGTACTTGGAGCCGAGTTCGAGAAGCCTTACTTCGCTGTGCTCGAACAGTTCGTGGACGACGAGCGTAAGACCCAGACGATTTATCCTCCTGAAGATGAAGTGTTCTCAGCCTTTAGGCTCACGCCGTTTGAGGATGTGCGCGTCTTCATCATGGGCCAGGATCCTTATCACGGGGCGCGCCAGGCGCACGGGCTGGCGTTTTCGGTCAAGCCCGGCATCACGCCGCCGCCTTCTCTGGCCAACATCTTCCGCGAGGCCAAAAGCGATGTCGGCACCACGATTCCCAAGAAGAACGGTTACTTAGTACCGTGGGCTGAGCAAGGCGTGATGCTCTTGAACGCCGTCTTGACCGTGCGCGAGGCCACGCCCAATTCGCACAAGGGCAAGGGCTGGGAGAAGTTCACTGATGCCGCCATCAAAGCCCTGGCCGAGCGCGAAGAGCCGGTCATCTTCGTGCTGTGGGGGCCTACGCGCAGAAGAAGGCCGCGATGATCGACGCAAGCAGGCACACGATTCTTAAAGCGGTGCACCCTTCGCCTCTCTCGGCATCAAATGGCTTCTTCGGTTCCAAGCCCTTCTCTCAGATCAACGCGATTCTCGAAGCGCGCGGCGAAAAGCCCATCGACTGGCAGATTCCCTATCTCTGATTGGGCTCAGCTACTGGCGCGGTTTCTTGTTGATCCGACTTATGCGATAAAGGTGCACATCGTATGGCTTGAAGTCATCGTCAAAGCGGCCATTGCGAACGGGAATGGTGCGATCTTCGCCTAAAACTTCAACCGTTGACGCATTGACCAGCCCTTGTCCTTCAAACGAGCCGTGCGCCGCTGTGTTGCGCATACCGACGGCGAAGACATAGGTGTCTCCCCGGTACCGCTTTGCCATGAGGTCGATCGGTGCTTGAGCCGAAGCCGCTTTGACCGTCGCCACAGCCAGCGTGGGGCTGTTGAGAACCGGCGCCAGTGCTTCGATTTGGTGGTTGATGGCAGTCACTGCGGGAAGCAGAATTGGATCATCGAGCAGGGCGTGTTCGTTGAAGCCCGGCTTGAATTGATGCACGAAGTAGATCAGGCCAGTCGAGCCATGAACCAGTGACATCCACACTTCAGCTCGGATCTGTGCCGGGGTTACCATCGTGTTCTCGTTGCCGATGCGGCTCGCCTCAATGCAGTTCCAGATGCGTTTTTGGCCTTGCGTCCACTGGTTCAGGCGGTCGACGCCTTTGGGAAGGTACCACAGGCGATTTTCGCCATCCTTGAAGTCAGCCACCGGATAAACATCGAAGGAGATGATGTCCGCACCTTTGACGTAGGTGAGGTAGTCATCGGGACGAGCACCATTGCCCCTGCCGATCCACTCGTCGTTGGCGACGCCTTGCCCCAGGTTCAGCAAGATCGGTCGAGTGGGATCGGCCTCACGCAGCTTCTCGTAGCCGGCTACGATGCGCGCAGGCGGCACCGGCCCGCCCCAAGAATCCTTTCCGGTGGCCGGGTTTTTGACAGCCTGGGCGTTGTCCGGCTCGTCAGCGTGCATCCAGCCCACGATGGTCGGGTCGGCCTTGTGCGCCAGCCCCACTTCGTTCTGCTCACAGACGACGCTCATCCCGGCGGCTTTGAGCGTCGCCAGCTGCGCTTCTGTCGGACCCTGCCACAAGCCGATGTAGAGATTGATGCCTGCCGCTTTGTATTTCTCCGCGTTCTGCGGACTTTGCAGCCATACTCCAACTGGAAAGTAGCTTGGGTCAGCCGGGAGGCCATGGCTCCACGCCGCCTTTCTAATCTGGGAAGCGGCGGGCTGCGAAGCTCCCGAAGATGGAGCCGCGCTGGCGTTTCGAATCGCTGCCAATAGAGTCGCTGTCATGGCAGGGGCAGCAACCAGAGCCATCAATGCGGATACACGGACAGAATGCTTCATCATCTGATGACTCCCAACGGATACAGTTTTGACCTGGCGTCACAACCGTACGCTCTTCATCGCTTCGTTCTCAGCTGATTTTACCCCCGTCAGGCGATTCCTCTGCCTTCGTTTTGGGGATCAACTTCTGGACTCCTGTTCCAGGTTGAGCCACGCGCACTCTTGTGGGCTCAGTTCGATTTCCAGCGCGGGCAAGCTGGTGCGAATTTCGCTGAGCGCGCGCGGCCCAATCAAGGCAAAGGCCGGGAAACTCTGGCTCAGCACATAAGCCGCGGCGATGTTGATGGGCAGCATATGGCGCTCGGCTGCAAGTACTTGCACGCGGGCCAGGCGCTCGAAATTGTCGTCCGAGTACCAGCAGCGAGCCAGTTCCGCGTCGGTCAGGAACTCGCGGTCGGCGCGCGCGAAGAAGCCTCGGGCCTGGCTGCTCCACGCAAAAGTTGCCGTCTGTGTCTGGTTCAGCCACTGCTTGGACTCAGCGTCGCTGCTTGAGATCGAGCCCCACCACACGGGCTGAACCATCCTGGCCAGCGAGAAGTTGTTCGACACAGCCGTGAACCCGACCAAGCCCTTCGACTTGGCGTAGGCGTTGGCCTGGTCCACGCGCTCGAAAGACCAGTTCGAGCCTCCGAAGCTGCTGATGCGGCCCGCCCGCAGGTGCTCGTTCAAGACCTCGACGAACTCGGCGACGGGAACCTCCAGGTTGTCGCGGTGCATCATGTACAGGTCGGCGCTCTGGATCTGCATCTGCTCCAGCGAGTTCAGGAGCTGCTTGGTGAGGTCAGCCGGGTTGCAGTGCGGCGTGTGCGCGCCCTTGGCGATGATGAACAAGCCGTCGCGCCCGCTTCCTGAGCTTAGCCCACGCGAGGCGAGCCACTGGCCCAAGGCGGTCTCGGACTTCATGCCTCCGCCGTAGATGTGAGCGGTGTCGAAGGCGTTGCCGCCGCAATCGATCCAGTTGTCCAGCAAGGCAAAGGCGTGCGGGATGATCTGCGAGCCGCTCAGCGCGCCCTCGAACATCGTGCCGAGCACCAGCTTGGACACGTCCTTCTCGACGCCGGGCACGCGGGCGTATTTCATCGGCGCCTTGTGCCCAACCTTGAGCGAGCGTCCCGAAAGCGGCTCGCGGTTGCCTGCAGCGGTGTCCTGAGCGTAGCTCAGCCCGATCTCGCTGCGCCACAGATCCAGGGCGCGCGCGTTGCCGATCGAGTCCTCGGCTCCCATGGCCGGCGCAAGTACTTGGCCGCCTTGAACCGCCTGCGCGAAAGCATCGGCTTCGTACGCGTACAGCGAGCGGTCGGTGGGAATCACTTCCTCGCGCACCTTGTCGCCTTGCTCGATCGAGATCTTAATGCCCTCACCTGTTGGGCCGACGATCCAGGGCGAGGGGATCGTGATGCGCCCGTCCTCGCAGAACACGCGCACCACGTTCTCCAAGTTGCAGCGTACGCCGCAGGCCACGCGCGCCAGGATGTCGCCCTCAAACTCAAGAACCGCAGCCGCCCATTCATCCGCCCCGGTCGAGCCCAGGTGGCCGGCGCCCTTAAGTACTTGGGGCTCCGCGAAGTCTCTATGCTGAGCGGCTCCGGCGATCAGGCGAGCCATCGAGATGGTGTAGCAACCCACATCCAGAATGCCGCCTCCGCCCAGAGACTTGTCCATCAGGCGCGATTTGGGATCGTCTCCGGCGCGAAATCCAAAGCTGGCCTCGATCATCTGTACCCGGCCCAGCTCGCCCGAGCGGATCAGCTCGATGACGCGCTTGGTCTGCGGGTGGCAGCGGTACATGAAGGCTTCCATGAACACAACATCGGCTTGGGCGCAGGCTTCGGTGATGGCCATGGCCTGAGCGTGGTTCATCCCCAGAGGCTTCTCGCACAAGACGTGCTTGCCGGCTTGGGCCGAGGCAATCGCCCACTGCGCGTGCAGAGGGTGCGGAGTCGAGATGTAAACCGCCTGCACATCCGGGTCTTCGAGCAGAGCTTCGTAAGTGCTGTGGCGGCGCGCGATCTTGAACTCCTCACCGAATTTGTCGGCACTTTGTTGAGTTCGCGAGCCCACGGCCACGATTTCGCCGGATGAGCATTCGTTGACGGCGCGGGCGAAGGTCTTGGCGATGGCGCCTGTTCCGATGATTCCCCAGCGCAGCGAGGTCGAGGTGTTGGACATAATGGATTTGGTTCGCAAGTACTTGAGCGCTGCAAGTTAGACCGCGCGGCGCCCGAAATACAATGCTGCCGAGCGTGCTGAGCGCGGGTAGAATGCTGCAAGTACTTGAGAGAGGAAAATATGCCATCTATCAGCCGCGACGAGCTGTTCGAGCTGCTCGACCGCTTTGAAATCGAGACGCCCTCGTGGGGCTACTCCGATACGGGAACACGCTTCGGCAAGTTCGTGCAGCCAGCCGCCGCCTCCACCATCGAAGAGAAGCTGCAAGACGCGGGCATCGTGCACCGCTATTCGGCTTGCTGCCCCGTTGTCGCCACGCACGTGCTGTGGGACTTCAAGCCCGGCGTCGATCCCAACGAAGTCGCCAGGATCGCTAAGGGGCACAACGTGCGCATCGGCTCCATCAACCCGAATCTGTTCCAGGATCAAATCTACAAGTTTGGCTCGGCCACCTCGCCCAACCCCCAGGCCCGCCACGAAGCGCAGGCTCACATCGACCGCTGCTTAGAAATCGCGCGCGCCACGGGAAGCGACTGCCTGTCGCTGTGGCTGGCCGATGGCACCAATTATCCTGGCCAGGACGACATCATCGCGCGCAAGCATCGGCTGGAAGCCGCCTTCAAGAAGTGGCATGAGGCGATGCCCGAGAACATGACGATGCTGATCGAATACAAGCCCTTCGAGCCCGCCTTCTACCACACCGACATCGCCGACTGGGGCATGAGCCGCGCCTTCTGCGACAAGGCCGGGCCGCGCGCCAAAGTACTTGTGGACACCGGCCACCACCTCCCAGGAGCCAACATCGAGCACATCGTCGCCTTCCTGCTCGATGAGGGAATGCTCGGAGGCTTCCACTTCAACGACCGCAAGTACGCCGACGACGATTTAACAGTCGGCTCGATTGATCCTTACGCTGTCTTCCGCATCTTCCACGAGATTCGCTTAGCCGCCAACCGAGGCACCGATGTGTCGAAGATCTTCTACATGATCGACCAGTCGCATAACCTCAAGCCCAAGATCGAAGCCATGCTGCAAACCGCTCTCACGGCTCAAGAGCTGTTCGCCAAAGCCTGCCTGGTCGATCATGCCAAGCTCAGCGCGGCTCAGGCCAAAATGGACATCGTGGAAGCCGAGGAGTGCCTGCGCGAAGCCTTCTTCATGGACATCAAGCCGCTCTTGCACGAGTGGAGGAAGCAGAAGAACATCGAGGCGAACCCGCTGCAAGCGTATCGCGCTTCGGGCTACGAGGCGAAGGTCGCGCAGGAGCGCACCCAAGCGCGTGAAGCGCGTGAAGCGCGTGGCGAAAGCGCGAGCGGCTCGTCGTATGCGTGAGGCGAACTAACCAGGGTGGAGTTGAGGGCCTGTGCCTCCTCAACTCCACCCGGCTTAGCTCGGCACGCGAAAGACTTTGGTTCCCTTCTCCGCCCACGCCTGCTCTAAGAACGGGTAGCGGCGGCTCAGGTTGGAGTTGAAGAAGCCGGATTCGTATTGCCCCTCGATAACCCAGCCGATGTGGTTCGCCTTGAGCCACGCCCTCGCCTCGTCTGGGCTGATGGCGCCTGCGTAGAAGCCCGCCATTTGGCTCAGCTTGCCTCCGCTGCCCGTGAGGTGCAGCGTCTCGGCCCAGTGGCCGGCGAAGACGCTCAGGCCCGTGGCGCGCGGCACGTAGGAGCCCAGCTTGGGGTAGCACAAGACCGCCTGCCCACGCTTGCCGCTCTCGGGCTGCGCGTTGAGGAAGGCAAGCGCTCCAGCGTCGCCGCGCGTGAGATACAGTGGAGGCATCACGGGCCCGCGCGAGATGTTGTTGTCGCCCCAGATGCGCGGGCTGATACACCAGGCCGCGAAGTTCACCATCGAAAGCGAAAGCATCGCCACCAGGCTGACCCAGGCCGCTCGACGCCCCGCTTGAGGCAGTTTCTCCAGCATAGCCACCAAGCCGAGGGCGGCCAGAAACGCCAGAGGAAGGTGCACGCCCTCGATCATCTTGCGCGCGAACGAGACCGGCGCGTAGATCAGAATCAGCGTCGTCACGAGCCAGACCCAGGGCCACACGCGGCCTGCCTCAAGTACTTGCAGGCGCTTCTGGCGCATTGCCACCAACCCGATCACCGCCAGAATCAGGAGCGGCGAGTAGCTCAGCAACACATCGAGTAGAGGAGGCGACGGCGTCGGAGTCAGGGCCTTGAGCCTGAATTCCGAACTGCCCCGGAATACCAAAAACTGCCACGCGATGGGCAGGCACGCCGCGCCGATGACAACAAGCGAAGGCTTCCAGTTCTTCGGGCCGCGCCTGCTTTGGAGGAGCGAGGCGAGCGCGATGGTGGCGATCAAAGGCAGCGCGTCATAAGTGTGGATATTGGACAAGAAAAACGCCGCGATTGCCGCTACAATCAGCGCTTTGCGGTCGCCTTCGCGCGCTCGCAACAGCCGCTCGTAAGCTAAGCACAGCAGCCAGAACGAAGCGGCGTTGAGCGCGAAGAGGAAGTTGGACGCGAAGCCCCACGCCTCGGGCATCATCAAAATCAAAGAGCCGTCGGGACGGTCGATCCAAACGTGGCTCGCAAGTACTTGGGGGAATATATTCCCGATCCAGCCCGCGCCGCCCGCAAAGGCCGCCAGAGCCACCGTCGAAAGCCGCACGCGCCAATCAGAACTCCAGCGCTTGGTTAAGGAATGCAGCGCGTATAAGCCGAGAACTGAAGCGAGGACGCGCAGAGCGTGATACCAGAAGACCGGATCGAGCGCGGTCAGGCGCGACAGCCCGCCGATGAGGAAAGTCAGCGCGTTGAAGAACAGAGGGTGCGAGCCGTCCGTGAGGTTCTCGGTTGTGAACAGGTCGCGCACGAAGAAGTGGCCGTCGTGAGCCTGGCGAGCCCAGGCCAGGTGCACGTTCTGGTCGTCGGGCGAATAGAGCAGGCCGCCCCAGGTCGCATCTGAAGGCACAATCAGTGCGGCCCAGGCGTAAGGCAGCACGATAAGCAGCGCGTGCAGCAGCACGATGAGGTGCAGCAGCCTGGGCTCAGCTCGGCTGGGCTTGATTGGGTTGGGCGCGGTTCGAGCGGGCGCGGCGGGCGTTGTAGCGATGGGTTCAAGGGTGGAGGAGGGCACGCGAACAGTTTGACACGTGGCTGCAAGTACTTGAGGCGCGTGCTTGGGCGCGTATTCCGGTAAAATGGCAGCCGACGGCTGTGAAGGCGGCTGTCGAAACTTGTGCTTTTGTCGTCTGTAACCCGAACTATGGCTCGCAACGAAGACTCCTCGCCCAAGAGCCCGCGCGAACGCGGGCTTGGCGTTTCCCTGGTGCGCGTGGCTCGCACCGAAGCCTCTGAGATCTACATCATCTGGCAGGAGGACGTGAGGTTAGGCCAGATCGACCTGCACTTTGGCTTTGAGCTGATCCACGGCACGCTTGTCATCGAGCGCGACCTGTCGGCTCCCGAAATCGAGGCTCTGGTCGATCAAATCGACCTGGATGTGGTGTCTTCGCACCTGCCTCAGTTCGCGCGCGAAGACTTCATCGTCACGGTGTTTCGCGGCCAGGAGATCGACTCCTTCTCCGATGGCGAGCCCGAAGTCGATGAGGAAGAAGACGCCGACGAAGAGTATTAAGCCCGAGCCACAGGCTATGTTCGACCTCAAGAAGTGGTGGCAGGAGCGCGCGGGCCAGCGTGAGCAGCAGCGCGAGCAGAAGCAAGCCGTGGCCGACACGCTGTGGCTCGAAGGTTCGCGCCTGCTGGAGCGCCGCCAGATCAACCCGGCCATCGCGACGATGAACCGGGCTATGAAGCTGGAGCCCTCGCGACTGGAAGGCCGCCTCAACTTGGGCGCGGCTCTATTCCTGGCCAAGCGCTACGGCGAAGCGGTGCCGCACCTGCAATACGTGCTCGCCTTCGAGCCGCAAAACGCTGTGGCCTTGCTCAACTTAGCGGCCTGCCAGGATGCCCTGGGCAAGGCCGAAGAGTCGATCGCGGCCCTGGAGCAGCTGGTGCGCGAGCGTCCGGGCTGGAAGGACGCGCATTACAACCTGGGTGTGGCCCTGTTCAAGCGCAAGAGCTATGACGAAGCGATCCAGGCGCTAAGGGCTGAGATCAAGCTCAACCCCGAGCACCCACACGCGCGCGACCTGCTCGATAAGATCAACCTGCTGCCCTCCAGAGCACGTCAGGAAGCCCGAGCCAAGATCGACAAGCAAGCTGCTTTGGAAGCAAGCGATGCTGAGCAAAGCCCGAGTGAATAGAGTTGCTCAGTAGTTGGCTTTAGCCGAGCAGCGCCGAATTTATTCGAGCGCTTCAGCGCAAGCCGGTTCATCCCAGGCCAGTGCTTTCGTGACCTGAGCCTCCTCATCGCTGCAGTAAGAGGGCTGCTGCAAGTACTTGTGGGACTCTTTAACTGCCTGCTTCGAGGCGCATGGCTATACTGTGGGCGCTTTGCAAAGCCCCTTCTTCGCATGATCGCACTGCTGCCCCTGGATAATCGCCCTTGCAACACCCGCTTCCCCGCACAGATCGCGCGCATCGGAGGCGACGAGCTGCTGCTGCCGTCCCCTTCCCATCTGGGCTTCTTCAACACGCCGGGCCAGCCTCTGGCTCTGGCCGCCTGGATTCGCGGCCTGCCCGCTGAAGTCGAGGCTCTGGTCGTCTCGATTGATATGCTGGCTTATGGTGGGCTGGTCGCCTCGCGCCGCCCCAGCGTGCTGTTTGAGCAAGCGATCGAGCACCTTCAAGTGCTGCGCGAGTTCCACGAGCAGCGTCCTGAAGTGCCGATTTATGCCTTCAACGTCTTGATGCGGCTGGCCATCACGATGGACGGCGACGCGGCTGTTTCGCATTACTACAACATCATGCGCTACGCTCGGCTGGCCGATGAAGCTGAGCGCTTCGGCTCCAAGTACTTGCAGGACGAGTTGCGCAAGGTCAAGGCCGAGATCCCGGCTGAGGTGCTGGAAGCGTATCTTGAGGCGAGGGCGCGCAACCACAGGGTTAACAGGAGCATGATCGAGTGGCTGGCCGAGGGCACCTTCGACGCCCTGCTCATCACGCAGGAAGACGCCACCGAGTGGGGCCTGCACCGAGGCGAGCAGGACGACTTGCTCGCTGTGCGCGACAGCCTGGGCGTTGAAAACTCGATGTCGCTGCATCCCGGCGCCGATGAAGCGGCCTTGTCCTTGATCGCGCGCCACTGGGATACGGGCGTGAGCCTGCGCCCTCACATTTCGGATGCCACGGACTTCGAGCGCATCGCGCCCTTCGAGGACAGGCCTTACCGCCTGGGCTTAGCTCAGCACGTCGCGGCCATGCGCGGCGATCTATGTGATCAAAACGAGGCCTCAAGTACTTGCGACGATGCGGACTTCGAGCTCTTCGTCAACGCTCCCGTGGGTGGCTCGCAGCACGATGAAAAAGAAGAAGCCGCCGTGGAGCGCCGCGAGCGCTTGCAATTCTGGCTGGACGATCTGCAATCTTGTGTTGAGTCGGGGCGCCGCGTGGCTTTGTGCGACGTGGCCTTCCCCAACGGAGCCGACAACGTGGTGATGGCTGAGCTGGAAAAGCGTAAGCTGCTCGGCTCGCTGTGCGTGTTCGCGGGCTGGAACACGGCGGGCAACACTACGGGAACCGTGCTGGCCAACTGCGCTGCCCTCAAGCGAGCGCGCGAGGCAGGCGTGGATGCTTTTGAGCTGGCGCGCCGCTTCGTGTTCGAGCGCATGGTGGACGACTGGTTCTACCAGGCCAAGGTGCGCGCCCGCGTCGAGCGCACGGCCCGCGAGCGCGGCGTTTCCCCTCTGCGTATGGACGAGGCGAGCAACGGGCCTTGCGAAGAGCAGGCGCGCCGCGAGCTACAGGCCTTCGCCCAGATGCTGGCCGCGCGCCAGTTCCATTCTTCCCTGGAGCGCTGCGATGTCCACCTGCCCTGGCGACGCACCTTCGAGGTCGATGTGCGCGCCGCCCTGGGCCGTCCCGCTCGCCAGGCCACGCGTGCCTGAAACGTCCTCAGCAAAGCAAAAGGCACCGTGACTTCACGGTGCCTTTTGTCTTGGCTCACAAGTACTTGCAGTGCCCAAAGCCGTTACCAGATGAGCTGACAGGCAGAACTTCGCCCCTACCTATCACTCCAATCGAAAAGCGCGTTAATGCGCGCGGCTCACGCCCTGAGCCCGCGCTTCTTGGACAAAGGCGCGCAGCTTGGCCTCGTCTTTCTCGCCCTTGCGCTTCTCGACTCCCGACGCGCAGTCCACGGCCCAGGGCCTCACGCACTCAACAGCCCGCGCCACGTTTTCGGCGCTGAGCCCTCCGGCCAGAACCACGCGCGCGCCTTCTTGAACCAGGCTCGCGGCCAGGTTCCAATCGCCGCGCCGCCCCGTGCCGCCGTAGATGATGCCTCCTGAATCCTGAACGCGGGCGTCCATCAAGATGGCGTCGGCTCCGGCTTCGAGCATCCGCAGCGCCCGTTGCCTCGCCTCTTCTCCGTGGCCACCGATGGCGCTCCACACCGTGAAGCCGCGCCCCTTCAGCTCGCGCACCAGGCCGGGCTCCTCGTCGCCGTGCATCTGCGAGATGAAATGAGGCGCCAGAGGCTCCAGTGCTTCTCTCGCTCTTAAGTGCCACTGCAGCGTCTTGTTCACTGAGAGCGCCACCAACGCAGCCGACGTGTTTTCGAGCGCGCCTTCCAGCAGGATGGGAATGTCTGCGAGGGCAACGCAGCGTGGCGAGGGCGCGTGATCGAGCACGATGCCTAGGAAGTCGGCTCCAGCTTCGAGCGCCAGCCTTGCATCAGCACGAGAAGTCGTGCCGCAGATTTTGACCAGAACTTGGCTCATCGAGTGTGTGCTGCAAGTACTTGCAGCGGCTTGAAGCGGAGGATTGGCGCCGAACCTTGTTAAGCGCGGCTTTTGTAGGCCGTCAATAGATGCGCTATCTCGAAGGAAGCAGCTTTGTAAGCGTCGGCTGCGGTTGTGGAGCCTTCGGGCACGGGCACGCCGACCTGGAGCTTGACCAGCTTGCCCGAGCGCGAGAAGAAGCCCATGCTCGGGTAGTTGACGCGACCCTGAGCATCGACCGCGTACTTCTTGATCAGGTCGGGCCTCTTGTCTCCATCGACCCGCACCATGACGTAGCCGCGAGCGGCTCTGGTGAACTGAGGCGTCGGGAAGACCATCGCCTCCAGGCCCTTACACGGACCGCACCACGTCGCGTAGAAGTCCACAAACATCGGCTTGTGGCTCTTCTTGGCCTGAGCCATCGCGTGCTCGAAGCTGGTCTGCCACACGATCTTGCCGCCCCCGCTTGGGCTCGGCTTCGCCCATCCCGGCGCGCTCAGAGCCAAGGCCAGCGCTCCCAGCCCAAGTACTTGCACGCTGCGCAACCCGCCCCTCAGCCCATTGATTTGATTGATCTTCATCTTGTTTCCTCGATTCCTTGTTGATGCACCTTTGAACACGCTGCACAAACGTTCTGGTTGCCCGATTTTGGATACCGCCTTCAAGCACATACGCCCTGAACACGCTGCACAAACGTTCTGGTTGCCCTTGTTACTCGGCTGCGCTTAGCCATTGAAGCGGCTGGCAGCCATTTGCAGCCCGTTCAAGGCCCAGGATTCGACACAATCCGCAGCGCGCGCCACCGTGAGCGCCACTTCCATCGCCTCCTCAGCCGTGAAAGCGCGCAGCACGAAGTCGGCTGTGCCACGCTGGGCTCGCTCGCGCGCATCGGGTGCTCCAATGCCCAGCCTCAGACGCGCCCACTCCAGCGAGCTCAGCGACTGAGTGATGCTCTTGAGCCCGTTGTGCCCGCCATCGCTGCCTCCGGCACGCAGGCGAATCTTGCCCAGCGGCAGGTTCAGGTCGTCGCCTACCACGAGCAGTTCACTTTTCTCCAGGTTGTAGAACTTGAGCAGGGCCTGAGCCGAGCGCCCCGAGAGGTTCATAAAAGTCAGGGGCTTGGCCAGCAGCAGCTTCTCGCTTGCGCCCTCCTGGAGCAGAATGCCATCGCCCACGCGCGACTCGCACATCCTCTTGGAGATCGAGATCGTGTGCCTCCGCGCCAGCTCATCAAGCACCATCCAGCCGATGTTGTGGCGCGTGCGCTCGTATTGAGAGCCAGGATTGCCCAAGCCCAAGATGATCTTCATAAACACCCCAAACAGTGTCCGCGAGTACTTGCGCCCAGCCGCGCGAAAGCCACAGCGAATGAATCATCCGCTGCGGCTCCTCGAACTGCCTCCTGCCAACTGCTTCCTGGCGACTGCGAACTGAAAACTTAGTCCTTGCCGTCGCGCGTGCCCGAGCGCGAATCGTCTCCTGCCTCGCCGCCTGTGGTCGCCGCGCCGTGATCTGCGGGAACGCGTCCGGCTTCTTCGGCCTCGGCCTCGGCCTGCTCAGAGCTTAGCGGCTCCTCGACTTCCTCGGCCTCGGGCGGGTTGACAACAGCCACAGCTGTCTCCGGGTCGATGCTCGTCGTCACTCCGTTGGGCAGCTTGAGCTCGCTCACGTGGATCGGCGCGCCGTTGAACTCCAGGTGGCTCACGTCGACGTTGATGTGATCCGGGATGTCTACGGGCCGCGCCTCAATGTCCAGCCTCAAGAGCGACTGCACCAGCACGCCGCCCTCGACGCGCACCGCATCGGGCTCGCCGACCAGGTGAATGGGCACGGTCATGTGGATCTTCTCGTTGCGCGAGACGCGCTGGAAGTCAATCGACTGCAGCGTGCCCTTGGCAGGATGCCGCACGATGGCTTTGATGATGGCCGTCTCGTTGATGCCGCCTTCTTCTTCGAGCACGACCATGCCGCGCTGCGCCCCGTGCTGCAAAGCGATGCCCAATTCGTGCGCGTTGATCGCGATCGTAACAGGCGTTTCCTTGTGCCCGTAGATCACGCCTGGAACCGCGCCCGACTTGCGCAGCACCTTCGCCGCTTCTTTGCCCAGGCCCGTGCGGTGGGCCACCTTCAGATGATGTGATGCCATAGTTTCAACCACTCCCTGCCCGCACCGGCACTTGAAAATCACTGCAAGTACTTAAGGCAGGCGCGAACTCTCAATTTAACCAAAATTCTCCAACTCAGTCGAGCTAATGACCTTAGTCCGTTACGCGCAGGCCCCTTCGCTCTTGAGCTCAGCTTCCAGCTCTTCCAGCTGAGCCCTGGTGTTCACGCCAGTCATCTCGCGTTCCGAGATGAAGATGCCCGCCACGCGCTCGCCCGCGCTGGTCAGGAAACCGATCACGTCAGTTAGATACAGCTCGCCCGATGCGTTGTCCTTGTCCAACATCCCGATCTGGGGCCACATCTTGCTCGCCTCGAAGCAATACGTGCCCGAGTTCACCGTGCTCAGCGCCCGTGTCTCCGCGTCTGCGTCCTTGAACTCGATGATCTCCTGCACCGCGCCATCCTCTTCGCAGCGCACGCGCCCGTAGGAACCCGCCTCATCCAGCCGCCCGATCAGCATCGAAGCCGCAGCGTTGACTTGGTGCTTCTGCTGCACCAGGAGGCGCAGCGTCTCGCCCGTCAAGAGAGGCACATCGCCGCAAGTGACCAGGATGTCGCCCTTGAAGTCGCGCAGCAGGGGCTCGGCCTGCTGCACGGCGTGGCCCGTCCCCAGCATCTGGCTTTGCAGGGCGAACTCGATGTTGCCGAAGCGCGCTTCGACTTCGGCTTGAACCTCCGCTGCCTGATGCCCCACGACAACCACGATGCGCTCAGGATCAAGAGTCCGCGCGGCTTCGATAGCCCAGGCGACGAGGGGCTTGCCGCACAGAGGATGCAGCACCTTGGCGATGTCGCTGTGCATCCGGGTGCCCTTGCCTGCAGCTAAGATCACGACGGCTAACGGCTTGTTGCTCGGCATAAATCTCCTCAAGTACTTGTGCCTGCTTGCGGCGTGGCCACTTGCGGCAGGCACGAAAAAAGGATGAAGGCGAAGTGCGCTTCATCCTCTTCGTGTCGAGCTGGGCTGGGAGGGATCGAACCTCCGATGGCGGATCCAAAGACCGCTGCCTTGCCACTTGGCTACAGCCCATTGTTAATTTTCCGCGTCAGGATGAGCAGGATTAGCACGCAGCCATTTGCGAACAGAATTATCCGAAACCCCAAACTGGCGCCCGACCGCAGTATAGCCGTGCTCCGCGACCAGCCGCAACAGTTCCTGGCGCGAAGGGCGCTTGACTTTGCGGCGCAGTTGCGCGTGGTTGAAGCAAGAGACACACATCCCAGAGCGCGACACGCTTGAGACCGGGCCCTGGCACGTGCGGCACAAGCGTCCTGAATGCTCCTTGATGCGCGGCCACCGCTCCTCGTTCTTGTTGCGCCCGGCGAATGTCGTGGTCTGGCTGTGGCAGTTGGGGCAGAGCAGCCGCAAGTTCTCCAGGCGATTGTCGTCGCTCACGCCATTGATGTGGTCGAGGGTGAGCATGAGAGGAGCGCCGTTCCAAATAGGTTCTTGCCCGCACAGCGCGCACCTGTTGTCGAGTACCCCGTCGCGGATGAGGCGCGCTTTGAGGCCGAAGCGGTGGACGGATGAGCCCTGCTGCAGCACTTCCTCCAGAGGCCGCCGCGCGACGCCGCCCATCGAACGCCCGCGCAGCGCGTCTCGCCCCTGCGGGATGTGCGCGTAGCTGATGCTCTCGGCGTCCAGGCGCCGCTTGAGCGTGCGGCAGTTGCCGCCCTTGTGGTTCAGCCCAAAGTAGCGCAGCACCTCCGAGAACGTGCTGCTCCCCGCCACAAGACGCTCCAGTTCGCCGCGCTCAAAGCGCCAGATAATACTTCGCTGTCTCATCCTCCATTGAGCATAACAGGGCGCTGTAAGTACTTACAGCGCCCTGTTATGCTCAATGGTTATCAAACGCAACTATCGCCTGAAGCCGATGGTGTCATCGGTGCCGCGCATCTCGGCCATCGCTTCGGGGTTCTTGCTCTTCTTGATGTAGGTCTTCAGCTCCTCGACCTGCTCCAGAACCGCCTCGTAAAAGCCGCGATCCAGCACCACGGCACCTTGCTGCGCGCGCTGCAGAGCCGCAGCCGTGAACGCTTCTTTCAGGTAAGCGGGCGTGAATCCATCGGTCTTCTCGCCTACCGCAACCGCCAGCGATTCGGTGTCGAAGCCCGCCTCGATATTCTTGCTCAGGCTGGAGCGGTTCAAGACGCGGCGGCAGTATTCGATACGCTCGGGCTTGGCCGGCAGGCCCAGGTGGAACACGCGGTCGAAGCGCGAGGGGCGCTTCAAGAGGGCCTCGTCGATCTTGCCGGGGTGGTTGGACGAGGCGATAATGAGGATGCCTTCGTTGGGGCGAAAACCGTCGATTTCGTTGAGGAAGACCGTTCTGTTCTCAGGCCCGACCAGGCCGTCGATGTCTTCAAAGGCCAGCACGCACGGGGCCATGCGCCGCGCTCGCTCGAAGATGTCGCGGATGGCGCTTTCCATATTGTAGTGGGCCAAGTCGCGCACATACAGGAACGTGCACTGAGGCAAGGCCGCCGCCGCTGCCTTGCACACCATCGTCTTGCCCGTGCCCGGAGGCCCGACCAGCAGCACGCCGCGCCGCCACGGGAAGCCCAGAGTCTCGAAGGCGCTCTTGTGCGCGAAGAAGCCCTCGATGGCCTCGCGCATCGAGGTCATCACAGTTGGAGGCAGCACGATGTCGTCCCATGTCACCTTGCCGATCTCCTCGTCGATGTCGCCGGCCTGCTCCCAGCCGCCCGAGTAGCGCAGCGCACGCCCCGCAGGACGCAAGAGGAAGTCTTCAGCCGCCTTGAGCAGATTTTCCAGAGGCTCCAGCGAGTCCGCAATCGTGACACAGTGGCCGTTGTGCGAGAACGAAGGCGGCAGCGCGATCTCGATCTCCTGGCCTTCATAGGTAACGCCGATCCACTGAGCTAAAGGCAGCAAGTCGCCCAGATCGGAATATTCGGTCGTGACCAGAGCGCCCGCAAGCATCGAGCGAAAGTTGGGATAAGTGGACAGGAATTCAAGCATACGGCGCCTGTCGCAGCTGAAAGTCAGCACGGCGGCTGCGGGACGGTGGCGGCGGATGAAGTGCGCGATTAAGGTGGTCTCGTTGGAGTCTGAGTCGAACAGGCGCAGGATCTTGGTCAGGGCCAAATCGCGCCACGGGCCATCGGGCGGCTCAACAAAAGGAACTTTCATCAGGGCCGCGAAAACTTCTTTGTTCATACAAGTACTTGTACCTGAAACGTCTCTGTGCGCGACCGAGCGCGGTTCTTCTTGTTGAAGCGGGGACTTCCAGTGACCTTTGGGACGGCGATGAGCCATGGTAAGTACTTGCTAAACCCGAAACAGCGCGCCCAACTGCTTGCCCAGCAGCTTGTTCGCCAGCAAGAACGTCACGGTGAGCAGAGCCATGCCGACCACGCCCAGCGCGCAGGCCAAGAACGCGCCGCCCGAAACATTCAGCGAAAGCTGATAGATGGCTTTGGCGATGGGAGCTGAGGCGTTGTCCGAGGTCAAGATCAGCGAGTCCGAGACTTCCAGAACGGCAAAGGCAAAGGTCAGCAGCCCAGCGGCCATCAAGTTGGCGCTCACTAAAGGCCGCGTGATGCCCCACATCACGCGCAGAGGCGAGGCTCCCATGTTGGCCCCGGCCTCTTCCAGAGCCACGCTCATCTGAGCTAAGCCTCCTGACACGGCGCGCAAAGCATAAGGCAAGCGGCGCAGCGTGTATGAGATGATGAGCAGAGGCAAGGGCGAGTGCGCCATCGGATCTAGAGGCGTGTCGATGAACGAGATCAGCAGCCCAAAGGCCAGGATCAAGCCCGGCAGAGCTAAAGGCAGCATCGCCAGCGTGTCCAGGAAGGTGCGGCCCCAGGGACGGCCCCGAACTAAGGCGTAGGCCAGGAAGAAGCCGATCAGCACATCGAGCAGCATCGAAGCCGAGGCGCACAGGAGCGAAATCTTGATCGAGTTGGAGGCGAGCTGGCCCTCCGAGGTGTGGGGGTCAATCAAGGTGCGGAAGTTTTCTGTGCTCCACGTGGGCCACAGCGAGTTGGTCCAGTCGTGAGCCAAGGAAGCCAGCACGACGCCGATGTGAGGCAGCAAAGCCAGCCCGATCACAACTAGGAACAGCAGCCAGGCACCCACTTCGCGAGCGCCGCGCACAACGGCGGCTCGCCCCACGCCCGTCGCGCGCGAGACGGTGGCGATGCGCGCGGCGTCCAAGTACTTGCGCGAGATCCAGAAGACCAGAGCGGCCAGAATCACCAGCCAGACGGACAAGATGTAGCCGCGCGGGTTGCTGGGATCGCTGGCGGCGTCGAAGATCTGCACGGCTGTAACCTGGGGCAGATCGAAGATAATCGGCGTGCCCAGGTCCGTGAAGCCGAAGATGAACACAATCAGCGCGCCCGAAGCGTAGCCAGGCAGCAAAAGCGGCAAAGTCACACTTCGGAAGATCTGCCAGCCGCTCGCGCCCTGGTTCTCGGCGGCCTCTTCCAGAGTCGGGTCGATGTTGGACCAGGCCGCGGTTAGGTTGAGGTAAATCAGGGGATACAGATGCAGAGCCGCCACGATAATGATCATCGGCAGCTTCAAGCTCAGCCAATCCACGGGCGAGGGAATGAGGTGCATCTGCTTCAGCAAAGTGTTGACGACGCCCTCGACTCCCAACATCTGCCTGAGTCCAACTGCTCCAACTAAAGGCGGCAGCAAAAGCGGCACGAGCAGCAGCCCCGAGAGCAAGCCCTGGCCACGAAACTTCCAGCGCGCACCCATGTAAGCGAGCGGGAAGGCCAGCAAGGACGCGCCGATGGTGGCGCCCAGGCCAATCTTGAAGCCGTTGAGCACACCTTCGCGCACTTGTGGATCTTGCGCGGGCAGCCAGAGCAGCGAGATGTCGAAGTGCCCGCCCGGAGGAGCCAGAGCGCTCCACAAGACGCGGCAGACGGGGTAGATCAGGAACGGGCCGAAGAGCAGGGCGCAGGCGAGCCAGGTTCCAAGCGTGAGGCCGAATTTCTTCATCGTGAGGAGATGGCTGCAAGTACTTGAGAAGCAGCGTTCAGCGTGGGGTTAAGCTCAGCACATGCTGCTGCACGCGCACTTGGGGCAGCAGCGCCTCGATCTGCTCCAGGCTGATCTGTCCCGTCGCGTGGCTCTGCGCCTGAGCCGCGCCAGCCGCGATGCCCCAACGCAAGGCTTCATTCAGGCGCGCGAACTCCGTGGGCGCGTTCTGATCTTGCAAGTACTTGGCGGCGAAGGCTCCGGCCAGAGCATCGCCGCAGCCAACGCTTGAGATAGTCTGGACGCGCGGGGCGCAGAGGAAGATGGTCTGAGCCGAAGTGCCCAGATAGGCGCCGCGCTCGCCGCAGGTAAGTAGCACAACTTCGACGCCCCACTTCAAAATCGTCTCGATGGCGCGGCGCTGAGCGGCCTGGGTGTTCAACGGGCGGCGCAGGAGCGTCGAGGCTTCTTCCAAGTTGGGCGCCGCGCACCACGGCGGGCTTTTGCGCAGCGCGATTTCCCAGGCGCGGCCCTTGCCGTCGTAGATCGTGGGCACATCGTGGCGCTTGGCCGTGCCGCACAGCAGCGAGGCGTGCAGCGCGAACCTCTCGTCGTGCGCAGGAGGATACGAGCCGCCCAGCAGCATCATCTTGGACTGCGGCAGCAGCTCCTCGGCCTTGCGCAGCAGCCTGGTTCCATCGCCCAGTTCCAGAGCGTGCCCGTCCTCGATGACCTGCGTGATCTGCCCGCGCTCAGCTTGATACTGCGTGGCGATGCGCGTGGAAACTTCGACTTCAACAGGCGCGAACTCAACGCCCGAGGCTTGCACTTGAGCCGCAAACCAACTCAGCCGGTCGCGCCCGAACCAGCCCGTGGCCGTTGCGGGTGTGCCGCAAGCGCGGGCCGCGCGAGCTGCGTTGAGGCCTTTGCCTCCGGCGACCTCGCGCACGCGTGCGGAGTCCACGCGCTGCGTCTGGCCGTGCTCAAAGCCTTCGAGCAGCACGATGCGTTCGAGGCACGGGTTGGGCGTGATGGTGAGCAGCATCTTCTGAGGTATTAGGTGGTGCAAGTACTTGCAGGCATCAATGAAGTTGGTGCAGCAAACGGAGCGCGGCACGAAGCTCTTCGCGGCCTCACCATTCCACGATCTCGCCACCATCCGAGGGCGCACCACCTCTCAGGACAACGCCCGCGCCGCGACTTCCAGCTCTTGGAGTCGCGCTTCCGAGCCCGCTTCCATATAGACGCGCACCAGAGGTTCCGTGCCCGAAGGCCGCATCAAGAGCCACGAGTGGTCTTCCAGAACCAACTTCACGCCGTCCAGAGTGACGACATTCGCCACCTTCACGCCCGCGACTTCACTTGGCGCCTGATCACGCATCTTGTTGAGCAGAGCGGCTTTGGCCTGGGGTTCGAGGTGCAGGTCGATGCGCGTCGAGTAGAACGCGCCGTATTCCTGCATCGCTTCCTCATACAGCTGGCCCAGAGGCTTCTGGTTGACGGCCCAGATCTCAGCCGCCAGCAGATCGGCCAGCACGCCGTCCTTGCCTGGCAAGTGGCCCGCGATGCTCAGCCCGCCCGACTCTTCGCCTCCCACAATCGCGCCCTGCTCCTCAATGGCCGTTCCTACCCACTTGAAGCCAACGGGCGTCTCGATGACCTTCTCGTTGTGGGCGCGCGCGATGGCATCCAGCAAGCCCGTGGTCGCGACCGTGCGAGCGCAAGGGCCTGTCATGCCGCGATGCTGCAGCAGGTGCAGATAAACCAGGGGCAAGAACTGGTTGGGCGTCAAGTACTCGCCCGTCGAGTCCACGATGCCGAAGCGGTCCGCGTCCGGGTCATTAAGCAAGCCCAGGTTGGCGCGGTGGGCCTTGACGTGAGCCTGCGTCATGGCGTGGCACTGGGGGTTGGCAGGATCGGGCAAAATGCCGCCGAACATCACGTCGGGCGTGTCGCGGATCTTGAGTACTTGCCAGTCGCATTGGCGCAGCAGCTCATCGGTGTAGCCTCGGCCCGTGCCGAACACGGGGTCGCAGATGGCCTTGCCTGGGTTGGCCTTGAGCAAGTCCATGTCGATGACCTTGTGCAGCTGCTCGAAGAAGGCGGGCCGCGCATCGAACTCCTCGACCGAACCCTGGCCTTCGGGTGAGGGGCTGCCCAGCAGCTTCTGCACGGCATCCGTGGCTTCCTTGTCGGCGGGGCCGCCCAGAGGCGTGAAGAACTTGAAGCCGTTCCACTGCGGCGGGTTGTGCGAGGCCGTAATCATGATGCCCGTGGCGCGGTTGTTGGAGCGCGTCTCCCAGGCTATGGCCGGAGTCGGAGCGTCACGATCTGAGAGGCGCACCTTGAGGCCGCAAGAAGCCAGAGTATCGGCAGCCAGGCGAGCGAATTCGCGCGACTGGAAGCGGGTGTCGTAGCCGATGGCCACGCCGTTGTCCCACTTATCGGCTTCGTGGGCCTTGAGGTAAGAAGCCAGGGCGCGGCAGACCAGGCGCAGGTTGTCGTAGGTGTAGGCGTCGGACATGATGGCGCGCCAGCCATCGGTGCCGAACTTGATCGCTTCGTTCATGGGGAAGAGTTTCCAGAGATGCGTCGAAATGAGCTGTGCCGCCCGCCATTTTAGCAGGCCGCCCACCCAAGATTAACGGCCCTTGTAAATTCGCACCTCGGGGTTGGAGTACAGGAAGTCGTGCGGCACATAGCCGCGCCCCGGCAAGGCCAGCGGAGCCTGCACCTTGCGCGCCCAGACCAACTCGTAAGCCTGATCCAGGATGCGCTGCCAGGCCAGATAATCCACGTTGTTGAGACGCGCCTTGTCGCGCCACTCGAACTCGCTGCTCGCGACCCACAGAGGCTTCTCTGAAAGCAAACGGGCCGCGTCGAAGTTGAAGTTCGTGACGCGGAACTTTTCACCAGGCGAAGTCGCGGGCAGCGAGAAGCCTCTGAGCGGAGCGTTCTGAGGCAAGAGCGGCGGCGAGTAGAACCAGAACCTGTCCGCCAGAGCCACGCCCTGCGGCAGAGGAGGCTTGGCCTGAGCCCTCAGAAACGCCACCGCCGCCTCGCGCGCGTCCGGCTGCGTGAAGGGATATGTGACATCGCGCGTGCCCCACGCCGAGATCAAGATCAGAAACCCCGCAAGTACTTGAGGCGCGCGCCTCCTGAGCATCGGAGCGTCGATGAGAGCAGCGGCCAGCACCAGAAGTGGCGGCGCCAGGGGCAGGATGTAGCGCAGGAAGCGCACCTGCGAAGTTCCGATGGCCCCGAAATACAGTACGGCAAAGGCCGCGATGGGCCACAGATACACGTGCGCGAAGTTCTTCTTTCTCAAGATCACGCCCAGCGAAGCCACGCTCGCCAGCAGAACCGGCCAGGTCAGCGCAAAGGGCAGCGTGAAGCCCAGGTGATAAAGCCAGCCGCTGCCCGTCTCCTGGAACAGCTCGCCCGAACCCTCGTGAGGATGCACCAGCAGCTCATAAGCGAAGCCGTTCAGCGTGCCATCGCCCCAGAACTCGCGGAACGAAAGCACGCTGAACGGGCAGGCGATCAAGAACCCAACGATCGGCAGCACGCACAGCGCGAGCAAGTACTTGAGCGGTTGGCGCAGCAGAATCGCCGCTGTCAGGGGCGCCAGGGCCACCAGAACCGCGTTATATTTGGTGCCAGCCGCCAGCCCAGCGACCAGAGCCGCCAACAGCAAGTACTTGCGCCGCGCCCGAGCATCGCCCTCGGTCTGGCCGCGCGTGGTGAGGTAAAGGCACCACACCACGAAGAAAGTCGCGGGAACATCCACCGTGGCGAAGTGCGAGTGCTGAACCAAGCCGGGCGACAAAGCGCACAGCACGCCCGCCAGCAGAGCCGCGCGGCGACTGATAACGCGTCGCGCCCAGGCAAAGGCCAGAGGCGCAATCGCGGCTCCCAGCAAGGCGCTGACGAGGCGAGCCGAGAAGAGGATGTCGCGCGAGAGGAACCAGGGGAAGGGCGCGCTCTTGTCAATTGGCGTGCTCAGCCCAAGCCCGCTCAGCACAAAGTTGAGCGCCCAGGTGAGGTAGAAGAACAGCGAAGGGTAGTTGAAGAAGTGCGGGTTGAACTGGCCGCCAAGCGGGTTGAGCGCAGCCACGCCCTCGAAAGTCTGCCTCTCGTCGGGGTGGAAGGAGAACCAGTGCTCAGCAGAGGGCAGGCCCCAACTTAGCCCGGCCAAGCGAGGCAACAGAGCCAGGGCGAAGAGCAGGAGCAACACGGCCCGGTTCGAGCTCAGCTTGAGGAGTAGCTTGAGGTGCGGCAGAGGGTTCACGCCGCGCAGTTTAGTCGCACCGAGAGCGCGGCTGGGCTGCGTTGGATTCTGGACGCGGGCGGGCAAGTACTTGGGGCTCAAAAGTCGCGTCTACTCGGATTCGCGCGCTCCTGCTTGCTTGAGAATCTGCATCAGCCTTGCCTCGTTCGTTTCGGCTTGCTTTTGGGCTTGATCCAGACGGAAATGAACGCCAATTTGCGCCGAGTCCAGAACCGTGAAGCCATCGGGAGTGGCTTCGTTCACGTCCAGTCCACGCTCGATCAAGAACCGAATCATCTCCGTATGGCCTCCCAGAGCAGCCAGGCTCAAAGCGGTGTGATGCTCACAGCGCGCGTGCAAGTCGGCTCCATACTCAAGAAGCATCATCGCGGCTCTAATGTTCCCGCCTAATACGGCTCCCAGTAGAGGCGTGGAGCCGCTATCGTTTCTGGGCTCGATGTTCGCGCCCGCTTCGAGCAGAGCGTGCAGTACGCGCACGTCGTCTGTGCTGGCCGCGCCGCTTAGCGGAGTGCCGCCGTTGTGAACGCGCGCTTCAAGGTCGGCTCCCGCTCGCAGCAACACGCGAACCAGGCGCCCGCTCCTGCTCGCCAGGTTCAAGGCCGTCTCACCAAAGCTGCTCCTCGCGTGCACATCGGCTCCGTGCTCCAGCAACACCTTCGCAACATCAGCCTGGCCGTTGTGAGCGGCTTCCATCAGGGGCGTCAATTTGTCGTAGCCTATCAATGCATTGGCATCAAGTTCCAGGCTTAGCAGCCAGCGCACACGATCCGGGCGCCCGCCCTCGATGGCGTCCAGCAGCCTCCACCTCAGCAAATCCAGCTTCTTCTCACGCGTTCGTTTCATCTCTACAAGTACTTGCAGCTGCCTCAGCCGCGCATCACCAGCAGGGCGTTCGAGACCGGGCGCTCGTAGCCATCCGAAGGGCGGTTCACCACGTGCGAGCGGATCGCCATCGCTGTGGAGCCGCCTCCATCTAAGTTCAGGGCATCGACTGCGCCCAGGCGCTGCATTGTGGCAGCCAGCTCAGTCAAGGTGAGCCCAACCGAGTAGAAGGGCTGGCGACCATCGACCACCAGAATGATGTAGCGGCCCTGGCGATCAATGCCGAAGGCGGTGCGTGGGCCTCGTCCCAGGCGCACGTCGTCGCGGAACTCTTCGCTCTTGTCCGTGACCGTGACGCGCCCGTTGGTGAGCAGCCTGGGGCCAGCTCCCACGGCGGTCTGGAAGCCTTCCCAGCCCGGAGCTTCGATGTGCAAGGAGCAGCGCGTGCCACGTGCGATGCGCTCCAGGGCGGGCCTCGCTCCGCTTGAGGCCACCATCACGAAGCCACCGAGCGGAATATTGACGCCGCCGCTGCCTGGCTTGGAAACCACCACGCCGTTCTGGATTTGCAGCGCCATCTCTCCGGCGCGCAGCTGGTAGAAGTGGCCGAAGCGCGAGGTCAAGGCCGTGACGCGGCCCTCAGAGGGCCAGCCGTTGAGGTCGCGGATCGGGACGCGCGAGCCATCGCCGCACAGGGCCAGGGCGCTGGCTTGTAAGCAGCCGATGCGAGCCATGCCATCGGAGCGAAAGCCCAGTCCGGTGCGGCTCTTCCAGGGCAGCCGAATCCACTCTCCGTTGCACAACACGGCTCCCACAGCCGCGCCGTCGTAAGCGAAGAATCCGCCATTGACCGCCACCAGCGCGTGATTGCGCGAGGCCATCGACGAAGGCCGCGCCCTGCTGAGCACACCCATTCCCGAGGCTCCGCCTGCGGCCAGCCGGATGCGCCAGCCCTGGCGCGGATCGACGCGCACCACGAACATCTGCAAAGGCCCGCTTGAGAGCCCGCGCCGCACCTTCACCAGAGACAGCCCTCCCGAAAGCGGCCTCTCGCTGCGCTCCTCGAACAGCCTCTGCACATCGATCACCAGGCGCGCGGGAAAGCCCAGCGTGAACCACTTCAGAGGAGCCGAGTAGTTGATGCGGAACCCAAAGCGCGCCCGCCAGTTGCCCGAGGAAATCAGGGCACGGCGCACCAGATAATCGTTGATCGGCACTTCGGAAGGCACATTGGCACGGCGCGCCGCTGCCAGGCCAAAGGCCGTTTCGAGCCCGTTCCGGCTGGCTTCGAGCCGCGTGGCGTTGGAAAGCGTGAGCACAAGGCGCAGCCTGTCGCCAGAAACCTGCGCCCGCGCGCCCTCGATGAAGGCCCCGGCGTACTGCAACAGAATCGTGCTCGATCCCTTGTTCTGGCCCATCACCTTCCAGGCCACGCCCAGCCTCTGCGCTACAGGAGCCCAGGGCACATAAAGCGTGCCCCCAAGTACTTGAGGCGGCACGTCCAGCCTTAGGTGCTCAGCATCAAAGATAGCCCCGCGCTGGTTGGGAAACACGTCCAGCTCGTGCCCGAAGAACGCGATCTTCCAGCCGCGCCCCGAGCGAGCCACAGCCGCACCCATGGCCTGCGCCACAAACTCAAGCGGAACCATCGTGTGACCCTCAACTACCCGCGCGCGCGGAGCACAGAAGACATAAGCCGAAGCCAGCGGCGGCACCTGCGGCGCAGGAACCGCCGTATTGGGAAGCTGAGCCCAAGCCGCGCGAGTGCAGCCGAGCAGAGCCAGCACAACAAGGGCAAACAGTGGGAAGGTGAGGCGCGAGAGGGAGCGCATGATGCCTTTTGGAAGAAGAAGTTGAGCCAGCGGCGCAATGCTTTGGCCGGTGCCATACTGCCGAGGCAAAGGCATCCTCTTCATGTATGGCTCGCATCCCTCAATTCGGCTGGCAGTAGACCCGAGCGATCCGGTGTGGCACTGGTTTCTCTTCAACGGGCCGCACGGCGAAGGGTTTACCTGGCACAACGCCCTCCCATTCACGCCGCGCGGCATCGAGTCCCTGGCGAAGTTCATAGACGAAAGGACGCAGGTTGATGCGGCATTTCCAGAGAAAGCGCGCGCTGTGGCTTTGCAGGCCCTGGATATGGAGGATGCAGTGATGCAGCGCACAGCTATTCAAGTGCTGTGCGTGGTGGGTTCGGAAGAAGATATGGAGCGAGTTCAACGCCTGCTGGAGCATCCTGATGAAGATGTCATCAAAGATGCACGCACCTGCTTGTTCGAGCGAGGCTTCAAGCCACGTCGCAAAACGTAAAAGAGGCACAAGACGCGGCAAGTACTTGCCGCGTCTCGCCCGCCTGCTGTTTACGCCAGCTTAGCCAGCAGCAACTCGACGACGAGCTCAGGGTGCTTGTTGGATTCGGCGCCGCCGTCGCCTTCTATGCCCTTGAGCGCTAAGTCGGCCTTGAGGCATTCGCTCAGGGCCTGCGTGATTTGCTCGATGGAGAAGTTGCGCGCCTGAGCCGCCAGCCGCCGCCCCAGCCAGCCTTGCGAGCGCAGCAGGGCGGGCAGGTTGTCGCGCGCTTCTTGCGGGAACTGGGAGGCCTGGGCTGGGCTCAGGCTGCCGGCTGCGTTGCCATCGAGCGAGAGACGGGCATCGAGCAGGGCGCGGGCTTGCAAGAGCTGGCGGAAGTGGCGCACCAGCATCGAGAGCAGCAGCTCGGCGGGCTCGCCGTTTTCCAAAAGCTCGCGGGCCAAAGCGATGGCTCGGGCGCTTTTGCGCTCGCCCAGCGCGTCCGTCAGGTCGAAGATCGACTCCTGTGGCGCGCGCTTGACCATCTCGTCCACCACGGCGCGAGAGATTGGCGCGCTTCCTCCGCGCAGGGCGCACTTTTCCATCTCGGCTTCGAGCTTGGTGATGTCCGTTCCCGCGCGCTCCACGAGGTAAGCCGCCACGCCGCGCTCGAACTTGATGTTTTTCTTTTTGGCTTCGGCTTCAAGAACCGAAGTCGCCAGGCCCGGATTCTTGGCTCCCACCGTGCAATCCACGATGAGCCCGCCCACGGCTTTGTCCTCGATGGCCTTGTCTACAGTGGCGTGCAGGCAGCGCGGCACACCCGCGCGCGCTCCTGGCTCTGGAGTTTCACTTGTGCGCGAGAAGATCAAGACCGTGCTCGCGGGCAGGTTCTTGATGGCGTCCGCAAGCGCTTTGGAAGGCGAAACTTTGCCGCTCTTGGCTTTCTTCTCGTCGCCTTCACCGGCCCGGTTCAGGCCGTCCAAGCGCTCGGCGCGCTTGACGTGCACGACGCGGAAGTCACTCAGGAAGGGCAGCGAGTAGGCGCTGGACAGCACCTGGGCCAGCGAGTTGACCTCGCCATCGAGGGTCTCGAAGTTGAAGTCGCGCGCGTCTGCGGGCAGAATCCACTCGACGAGCGAGGCCGCCACGCGCTTTTGCAGCTCGCCATCGCCCAGGGTGCCGTAGACGCGGCGCGGCGCGCCCTTGTCCATCGCCTTGTCGTGCCCGAAGGCCGTATACAAAATCATCGTGCGCCAGAGCAGCGCCCTCCGCAAGTACTTGCAGAGGGCGCCTGAGCTCAGTTGAGAATCAATGGTGGCCGCTGAACAGGCTCAGCAGGTTGACGCCGGGCAGGAAATGCATTCGCAGGCGAATGACGAGCAGCAGGGCCAGCAGCATATACAGGTTGAAGTTCTCGTGGTTGATGCACACCTGAGCCCAGCTTGAAGCCCGCCTTTCGGCTCCGCTCCAGGGAATCAGGCCAGGTAGCCACGGGCGCACCTGAGAGCAGTATTCGCGGTAAGGCTGGCCAAAGGTGGCTTCCAGAAACTTTTCCTCGCGCAAGACGCGCACATGAGCATAAGCCGCGAAAACCACAATATAGAGAAGGCACAGCCACAGATTGCCCATCATGACGAAGAAGCCCAGGATCACGAAGCAGCGCCCAATGTACATTGGGTTGCGCACGCGGGCGTAAGGGCCTGAAGTCGTCAGGCGGCGATCCTTGCGATAGACGTGCGAGGAGGCCCAGAGCTGTATCACTTCGCCAAGCAGCGAGACCAGAGCTCCGGGCACAAAGGCGCGCGAGTCGCGCAGCGCGGCGATCAATAAAGCAACGCCCAGCAAGGCAAGCGCGGCGCGTCCCCTCGTAATTTGCCGCCTGAGCCTCTCACTGGCCGGAGTGGGAGTAGAGCGCGCATCCTGAGCCGCAGGGTCTTCCAACGAGGAGCCTTCGCTTGAAGGCAAGTGTTTCATGAGGTTCCTGTAAGTGAAGTTGATTCTAAACTGAGCCCGGTCTACTGCTGCCTGTCGAGATGGCAGCGCCTGCAGTTTGACGCAGCCCAACTGCTCAGGCCACGGCCCGGCCCGATGCCGCCTCGCTCAGCAACGGCGGCGCACTGTGAATTTGCGTGGAATTCGCGTGCGAGGTTGGTTATCCTTGCCGCGATGCTCCCCAATTCTTCATCCTCCAGCACGTCCGCCCGGCCTCCGCTGCGCATCGCGGTGGTTTCCTTCGCGCACGGGCACGCCAACGCCTACTGCGATGTCATCGCGGGCTTTCACGATGCTCAGGTCGTCGCGGCCTGGGACGACAACCGCGAGCGAGGACAGGCCGCCTGCGACAAGTGGAAGCTGCACTTCGAGACCGACTTGCAAGTACTTGCAGAGCGCTCGGACATCGACGCCTTTATCGTGACCAGCGAGACCAACAGGCACGCCGAGCACATCGAAATTCTGGCCCAATCCGGCAAGCCCATCTTGTGCCAGAAGCCCCTGGCGACCACGCGCGATGATTGCAAACGCATCGAGCAGGCGGTTGAGCAGCACAACGTCCGCTTCCAGATGGCCTTCCAGATGCGCTGCGACCCTCTTAATCTGCAGCTCAAGAAGTGGATCGACGAGGGAGAAGTTGGGCGCGTCGGGCTCGCCAGGCGACGCCACTGCATCAACTTCTTGTTCAACCCTCCGGCTCCAGGCAGCGGAGCGGCGTGGCACATCGACGCCACAGCCAACGTGGGAATGTTCTTCGACGACGCCGTGCACGCCGCCGATTTCTTGCTCTGGATTTTCGGTCGTCCCAAGTCGGTGATGGCCGAGATCGACAACGTGCTGACTTCAGTTGCGCCCGATGACACTGGCCTGGCAATTTACCGTTGGGAAAGCGGCCTGATGGCCAGCCTGTGCAACGCCAGCGTGACTCTTGCTGGCGAGAACACCGCGGAAATCTACGGCGATAGGGGCACCATCATCCAGAACTGGGACGACAGTGTCTCGACTCCGCACGCCCCGCCTGGCGCCAGCGGCCTCAAGCTCTTCCGAGCCTCTACACAAAGCTGGGAGGAGTTCGCTTACCCAATCCCCAAGGGCCATTACGAGCGGCTCCAGGCCGTGCCGCGCCCGTGGATCGATGGTATTCTGAGCGGCAAAAGCGCGCCCGAAATGGGCCAGGCCGACGCGGGTGAGGGCGCTGCTTCGGTCGAGATGTGCCTGGCAGCCTACGAAAGCGCACGCGAAGGACGCAGAATTTTGATTTCGTGAGAGCCGCTCAAGACGCGCTCAAGTACTTGAGGCGCCGGACGTACCGAGAAAGGATCGTTCAAGGAGAAAGATGAAGTTAGGAATAAACACCGTCATTCTGGGCGGCGCTGAACTGGATGAGGCGCTGAGTTTGGTCTCGCGCTGCGGCTATGAGTTCGTTGAGCTGGCGGCTATCACGGGCATGAAGGCCCACGTCAATCCGGGCGATGATCCCGCGCGCATTCGCGACGCTCTGACCCAGAACAACCTGACGGCCACGGCCATGGAAGCGGCTACTCTGGATCGCGAGCGCTTGCGAGGCCTGTTCAAGCTGGCTGGGCAGATCGGCGTTCCGATCGTCAACATCGGCTCGGGCGGCGCGACAGGCGATGAAGAATCAACCAAAGCCGCCATCAACTTGGTGCGCGAGATCGCTAAAGATGCCTCGGATGCGGGCGTGACTCTGGCGGTCAAGCCGCACGTTGGGCAGGCGATTTACAACGCCGAAACCGGCCTGCGCTTGATGCACGAGGTCAGGGATTCGCTTCCTAAAGGCGCGATAGGCTTGAACTTCGACCCCAGCCACCTCGCCCGCGCCGATGAAGACCCCGCTGAAGTCGCGCCTCGCTGGGGCGAGCTGATTGTGACGAGCCACTTCCGTGACTGCCCGGTTCGTGTTCCCGGCCCGCCCGGAACACCTCAGCAGCAGGTTCCGGGACGCGGCGCTCTGGACTTGCCCGCGATTTTAAAGTCACTGCAAAGCATCGGTTACGCTGGTCCAGTCAACCTGGAAATTATAGGCGCTCAAGAGTGGCCTGTTGAGCACTCGGTTGCGCTCATCGCTGAAGCGCGCGGCTACCTGCGGCGCTGCCTGCAGGAACTGTAGATAGCGCAAATCAAAGGAGACAAATCATGTTGAAAGTTGCTGTGATTGGCGCCGGAGGCATCGGCAAGACGCACACCCGTTTATACAAGGCCAACCCCAAGGTCGAGCTCAAGGCCGTGTGCGATATGGATCGCGCCCGCGCCGATGAAGCCGCCGCTTCGGCTGGAGTCAAGGCCTATTACTCCATCGAAGAACTGCTCGCCAATGAAGATCTGGACGCGGTTTCCGTGGCCACAGCGGGCCAGGAAAACGGCGGGCACCATTACGAGCCCACGATGCAAGTACTTGCGGCGGGCAAGCACGTGCTGTGCGAGAAGCCGATCTCGAACAACATCGAGCACGCGCGAGAGATGGTCAAGTCGGCCAAAGAGAAAAGTCTGTTCCTGGGCATCAACCTTAACCACCGCTTCACGCCAGCCGCAGCCAGGCTCAAGGAGCTGCAAAGCGCGGGCGAGCTGGGCGATGTGCTGATTGTGAACATGACGCTGTGGATCAACAATCCCAACGAGTCTTCGCCGTGGTTTCACATCAGGGCGCTGCATCCGCACTCGATCGACGTAATGCGCTTCTTCGGCGGCGACATCGCGCGCGTGCAGTGCTTTATGCACGCTTCGGGCGAGCGCAAGTGCCTCTCGAACCTGTCGATGAACGTGCAGTTCAAGAGCGGCGCCGTCGGGCACCTGACGGGCTCGTATGACGCTTCGATGCATCATCCCATTGAGCGCTGCGAAGTGGTGGGGCTCAAGGGCCGCGGTGTGATCGAGAACGTGTATGAGCGGCTCGACTTCTTTCCCCGCGAGAGCAAGGAAGTGCGCTCGTGGCACAACGGCATCATGGGCGGCATGGGCACCTTCGACGACACCTTCAAGAACCGCATCAACCTGTTCGTGGACGAAGTTCTGGAAGGCGACTTGAAGACCGCGACGGGAGCCGAAGGTCTGGCGGCTCAGGAAGTCATCGAGGCCGCGATCAAGTCCTACCAAAACGGAACCGTGGAGGACGTACCCGCGGTTGCGTAGCGCCTCAAGTACTTGCAGACACTCAACTCCATGAACATCGTCCTCATCGCGCTCGACACGCAGCGCGCCGATCACCTGGGCTGCTACGGCTACAAAGCCAAAACGGGCCGCGACACCTCACCGTTTTTAGATTCGCTGGCGGCTCAGGGCACGGTCTTCGAGAAGTGTTACGCGCCCAACATTCCCACGCATCCGAGCTTTACGACGATGCTCTCGGGCAAGGAAGCCATCACGCATGAGATCGTCAACATTGGAGGCGGCGTGCCGATCAAGGAAGGCGTGCGTCTCTTGCCCGAGATTTTGAAGGAGCACGGCTTCGCGACCGCAGCCGTGGATACGATGGGCCGCCACTTCTCGCGCGGCTTCGACAAGTACTTGGTGCCCTCGTGGGACTTCTCGAACCCGATGGCGCTGAGGCGAGCCGAGCACGTCAACGACATGGCCGTGCCTTTAATCCACGAGCTGAAGAGCGGCGACAAGCCCTTTTTCTTGTTCCTGCACTACTGGGATCCTCACACTCCGTATCTGCCGCCCGAGCCTTACCGCGAGATGTTCTACCAAGGCGGCGACCCTTACGACGTGGCCAACCACTCAATGGATGCGGCCTGGAACGATCCTCGGTTCCGCTGGTATTTCCACGACTGGATGCCCGGCATCACGGACTCGAACTACGTCACGGCCCTCTATGACGCCGAGACGCGCTATTTAGATGACCACTTGAAGCACGTCTGGGAGGCCCTGGGCTCAGCTCAGGGCGAGACTCTGGTTCTGTTCACCGCTGACCACGGCGAAATTCTGGACGATCACCTGGGCTTCTACGACCACCACGGCCTGTATGAAGGCGATGTGCAGGTGCCTCTGATTTTAATCGGGCCCAACGTGCCCTCAGGCAAGCGGGCTGGAGGCTTCGTGCAGAACACGGATTTTGTGCCTACCTTCTTGGATATGCTCGGCGTGAAAGATGTGGACTCAACCGAGGGCAAGAGCCTGCTGCCGATCTTGAAGGGCGAGCGCGAGGGCAATTACCCCGAGGTCTTCTTGAGCGAGGCGACGTGGGAATTGAAGCGCGGCTATGTGGATGGCAAGTGGAAGTTCATCGACTCACTGGAGCAAGACTACCATGGGCGCCCGATGCAGGAGTTGTTCGACCTGCAAGCCGATCCCGAGGAGCAGACTAACTTAGCCGAACAGAAGCCCGAAGTCGTGGCTGATCTGAAGGCCAAGCTGGATGCCTGGGTGGCCAGGCGGCTCGAAGAAACGGGGCGCACGAGCGATCCTCTGCGCGACCAGGGCATTTGCGGCACGGGCATCGGCACGCCCAAGCCCGATGAGGTCATCGGCGCGGGAGCCACGCCGCTGCATTTGAGGCACGGTGCGGTGGCGGCTTCGATTCCTGATCCTTCGCAGTTGCGCGAACAGCACGACGCGCCCGCAAGTACTTCGGGAGCGGTTGCTGAGGCTGAGGCGAACACGGCTCACGACGAGAACACGGGCGGCCCGCTGCACGGCTACGTGGAGGAGAAAGAGTAGAGCCAAAGGCAGAGCCAGTCTGTCGCTGTAGAGCAGCTCGCGATTGAAGTGATAACTGCCCGCTGCCGAACTATGATGAGAGCGTCAAGGTCTGATAGCCGATGCGCGGCGGCATCTTCAATGCTCTGCAAGTACTTGAAGGGCCTGCGCTTAGCCACTGCTTGCCGCTTCCTCCCCAAATGCCCGCCAACGTTGTCCTGGTTACCATCGACAGCCTGCGCGCCTCGCACCTGAGCGCCTACGGCTACCACAAGCCCACCTCGCCTCATCTCGATGCCCTGGCGCGCGAGGGCATCCGCTTCGAGAACGCCTTTGCCGCAGGCATCCCGACGATGCCTTCGTTTACGACTCTGCTCTCGGGGCTGCACCCTTTGCGGCACGGCATCACGGCCCACGCTTCTTCTCAGCGCGTGCCTCCCGAGGTGCAGTTTCTGGCGCAGTATTTCAAGAAGCTGGGCTACGCCACGGCTGCCGTGGATAACCTGGCCACTCAAGCTCACGGGCGCGGAAGCTGGTTCGCGCGCGGCTTCGATTATTACTCATCGTTTCTCTACGCCCCATTCTCCAACCAGTGCGAGCAGCTGGCCGAACGCGCCGTGTCGTTCTTCGAGCAGCTCCATGAGCGCCCGTTCCTCTTGTGGATTCACCTCTGGGACCCGCACACGCCCTACGCGCCGCCGCCTCCCTTCGATGAGATGCACTACCGCGCGGGCGAGAGCGGCAAGTCCTTAGAGGAAGTCAAGGCTGTCGCGCCCGAGTATTACGATGAGTTTCTGCGCGACATGAAGCTCAAGCACGACGATTACGACTGGGTCGTGGCGCAATATGACGGCGAGATTTCCTACGTCGATAGTCAAGTGGAGCGCCTGTTCAAGAGCCTCAAGTCGCTGGGCGTGTGGGACGATGCGCACGTTTTGGCGCTGGGAGATCACGGCGAGGCCTTTGGCGAAGGCGGAGTCGAGTTCGATCACCACGGCCTGTTCGATGCCGTGACGCGCATTCCCTTGATCTGGAAGCCCGCGCGCGGCTTCGCGCAGGCTCCAAGTACTTGCGACGCGCTGGTGTCGCACGAAGACATCCTGCCCACCTTGCTCGAAGTGGCTGGCGGCGCGCCTCTGCTCGAAGCTGCTGCCTCTGACCTGACGGGCCGCTCTTTCGCCCCAGTGCTCTTGGGCCAGGAATTTGAAGGGCGCGAGCAGGTTGTCCTGGTTGAGTCCACGCGCCAGTGCTCGGTTGGGCTGCGCACGCCCGATTGGAAGCTGATTCAGCCCATCGCCCAGACCAGCGACGGGCGCGCCCTGCCCGACCTTTACGGGCGGCCTCGCAATGAAGCGCCGCTCCTCTTCGACTTGCGCTTAGACCCTGGCGAAGAGAACGATGTCGCTGATGAACACCCTCAAGTGCGCGACGAGATGCTCGCAACGCTGGACGAGTTCCGCGCCCGTGAGCGCTCCAGAAGCGGTGTTGAGCCGCTCGATTATGGGCTGAGCCTACCCTTCGATGAGTTCATGGCTCGGCTCTCCTCGCGTAAGCTGCGGGGCTGAGGCTGTAGCGCTCGAATAGATTCGAGCGCGACTTCAGGCCACGAACTCGCGCAGGGTGGATTCCCACTCGGTTGGAATCAAGATCAGCACCACGTCGTTGAGCGCAAAGACGGTTTCTCCGTTTGGAATCATGGCCTGGCCGCCGCGCAAGACCGAGATGATGAGAGCTTCCTTGGGCAGCTTCAGGTCGCCTATCTTGGCGCCGACCAGGGGAGAGCGGCCATCCAGAATCAGCTCGACGACCTCGATGTTCGAGTGCTCCAGAGCGCCCATCAAAACCACAGAAGCACGTTCGAGCTTCTGGCCCAGCAGGTTCAGGATGGCCGAGGTTCCGCTCACGCGCTGCGAGATGCCCAGCTTCTGGAACAGAACATCGTGGTCCGGGTTGACCACGCGCGCGATGATGTTGGTGCGCCCGAAGCAGTGCGAGGCGAGCTGAGCCACCACCAAATTGTCGGCGTCGTCTCCGGTTGTGGCCACTACTAAGTCGGCGCGAGCGATGCCCGCGGACTTGAGCGTGGTCGGCTCGCAGCCGTCGCCGTGCATCACCACGTCGCCCAGGTCAGCCGAGAGCCTGTGGTAGTTGGCGCGGTCCTTTTCCATCAAAAGCACTTCGTAGTCGCGGTTGATGAGCGAGCGCGCCAGATAGTAGCCGATTTTACCGCCGCCAACAATGATTGCGTAGGACATAATGGTGAGGGTCGCTGCAAGTACTTGCGCTTGCAGCCGAAGCTTAAATTTCCAGAGCCGAAGCGTCGCCTCCGATTGACATTTCGCCGGGCAGTTCGGGGAAGCTGCCGCTCTGGGCGTAGATTTCGAGCAGGCCTTCGAGCACGGTTGTGGTGCACAGAGTCTGCACGCCCATCTCGCGAAACTTGGCTGCTCGCACGGGATCGTGCAAGCGGGCCACGGCGCGCTCGACGCCCAGCTGATGCCGGGCCATCTGCGCGATCATCAGGTTGCGGTTGTCGCCCGCAGCCAGCGCGAACACGATGTCAGCGCCCTGGCAGCCCGCGCGCTTCAAGACTTCCAGATCCATCCCCGAGCCCTGGATCGTGACGCCCGAAAAGGCGCCGCCCAGACGGGCAAAGGCTTCGCGCGTGCTGTCCACAACCGTCACCTGATGCCCGCCGCGCTCCAGGCGTAGGGCCAGGCGCGAACCCACGCGGCCACAGCCGATAATCACAATCTTCATGGTGTTTTTAGTGCCTCAAGTACTTGCAGCTCTTTGCCCGACGCTTGGTTTGGGAGAGGGGCCGCGGAGAGGGCCAAACCTCACCCAAACCAAGTGTTCAAGACCTCACGCCGCTGGCCGTGTTTTTCTCAACCTGCTCCAGAACAGGCGCGCCCGGCCTCTGGCCTGCTGAACCATTCGTGGGAACCGAAGGGGCTTGCGTTGCCAGGTCGTCCTGGGTGTGCGGCACGTAGGCCTCGATGTGATACGGCACGTTGATCACGACCACGTTGCGCTTGAAGTGCAGCCTCAGCGCGAGGGCGAAGCCCGCGTGCCCGTGCAAGAGCTTGGGCCACCAGCCCGTGGGCACGAACTCGGGGATCACGATGGTCACCAGGCTGCCTGGCTCCTGAGCTTGCAGGCGGTCGATGTAGGTGAGAACAGGCTCGGTCAACGAGCGAAACGGCGAGGGCAAAATGGTGAGCGGAAGGCCCCGGCTCCACAGCGTCCAGCGCTCGCGCAGGCGGGCCTCGCGCGTGGGGTCGATCGAGATGTGGATGGCTCGCGCGTCTTCAGAGATGGCCCTGGCGTACTGCAAAGCCGGAATCACGCCCCTGTGAATGTCGGGCACGAGCACGGCAACGTGGTGCCTGAAGGCTTGCTGAGGACGGTAGCCCCTCAAGCTGAGCTGCGAGGCCACGCTGCGATAGTGCGCGTGGATGCGGAAGAAGACGAACATCAGAGCCGGGATCAAGATGACCACGACCCAGGCTCCGTGCGAGAACTTCACGATGCCAAACACAATTGTCACAACTCCGGTGCAAACCGCGCCCAGCCCGTTCACGCCAGCGCGGAAATGCCAGCCCGGAGTCTTTAAGGTCGCCCAGCGCTTGACCATTCCGGCCTGCGACAGCGTGAAGGACAGGAAGACGCCGATGGCATAGAGCGGAATCAAGGCGTCCACGCTGCCCCTGAAGGCCACGATGAGCAGCACGGAGAAGAGCGTCAGGCCGTAGATGCCGTTGTTGAAGACCAGCTTGTCGCCGATGTTGGCCAGCTGTCGGGGCAGGAAGCCGTCGCGCGCCATAATGGAGGACAGGCGCGGGAAGTCGGCATAGCTGGTGTTGGCGGCCACGATCAAGATCAAGCAGGTCGCGATTTGCAGCGCGATATACAAAGGCCCCGCCCCAAAAGCTGCCTTGCCGACCTGCGAGATCACCGTCTCTCCCAGCGATTCGTTGGCTCCGGGCAAACGCGCTACCGAGGGCAGCGCATCGATGTGGACGGCCACGTAGCTCAGGCCCAGGAAGATGGTGCCCAGAACCAGGGACATCCAGATCATGGTGATCGAAGCGTTCTTGGAAGACGGCTCCTTGAAGGCTGGGACTCCGTTGGAGATGGCCTCGACGCCGGTCATGGCGGTGCAACCCGAGGCGAAGGCGTGCAGGATCAAGAAGATGCCGAAGCCGCTGGTCTCGAAGGTCTGCTTGGCGTCGTTGAAGTAGCGCGCCGAAGCGAACTCTTGCGCGGTGTGGGCAAGTGGAATGTTGTGCAAAACCAGGATCTTATACAAGCTCACGCCGATGACGGCATACATCAGCACGATGAACGAGTAGGTCGGGATGGCGAAGACGGCTCCGCTTTCGCGCACGCCGCGCAGGTTCATAATCGCGATGAAGGCCACGGCGATCAGGCACAGCGGCACCACGTAGTTGTCAATCGAGCTGTTAGGATGGAACGTCTTGACCAGCGAAACGATGGCCGAGATGCCAGACGCCACACTCACCGAAACCGTGAGCACGTAATCGACGAGCAGAGCGGCTCCAGCGGCCTGAGCGGGAAGCTCGCCCAGGTTGTCGCGGGCGACGATGTAAGCGCCGCCGCCGCTCGGGTAAGCCATCACGGTCTGGCGGTAGCTCGCGGTGACGATGACGAGCAGGATCACAATGCCAAGCGTCAGCCACGGCGTGAGCCCGAAGATGGCGCTGCCCGCCAGCAGCAGCGCGGCCATGATCTCCTCGCTGGCGTAGGCGACTGAAGAGATGGCGTCCGAAGAGAAGACGGGAAGGGCGAGGATCTTGGGCAGCTTCTCGTGGTGGGCGTGCTCGGTTGAGATCGGCGCACCCATGACCAGGCGCTTAAAGGAGGAAGGCATGAGCTCCAGCTTGAAATAAGGCTCCTGGATCTAAAGCCGCAGCTTCAAATCACACCGCGTTCAGCTTAGGTGCAGCCGCTTCAAGAAGGCATCAAGGCCAAGACGCGCGGCATCAAGATTCCATCAAGATTGGGCCGCAAGTACTTGCAGCGGTTGTGAAGGCCACGCGCGGCTGTCGTAAGCTCAGGGTGAGCGAGGAACCATGATCACGCGATTCTACGTGGACAACTACAAGTGCCTGACGAACTTCGAGTACAAGCCCAAGCCCTTCGAGTTGGTGCTCGGCAGCAACGGCACGGGCAAGACGACGGTGTTCGAGGCGCTGAGAACGGTGCGTGACTTCATTTGGGGAGACACCAAGGCGGATGATCTCTTCCCGGCCAGCAGCATAACCCGTTGGCAGCAGAAGTCCACTCAGCGTTTTGAGTTGGATGTGGAAGTGGAGGGCGCTCAGTACGAATATGCGCTTGAACTCTCGCACAGCTTGGAAACGGGCGAAGTTCATGTCCACAAAGAAGAGTTGAAGCACAACCAAGACTTGCTCTTCGCCTTTGAAAGAAGATGGGCAGGTGAAGAAACGGACGAGGGCACCATAAGTTATCTTGTGGGCGAGGTCTGGATCCGCGAGAACATCGGTGTCGAGGAGATGACTTGGGTGACCGGCAATAGGTCCGTCTTGTCTCAGTTGGAGAAGCGCCAGACGCCGCTCTCGTTTCTCTTTCGAGAATCTATGCGGGATGTCTATCTGGCTCGGCTCAATCCTTTGCAGATGAGTTCCTACACCAACGCCGAGGTGCTGCGTCCAAGCGCAGACTTATCTAACTTTGCCTGGTGGTACCGCCACCTCTCCCAGACTAAGCAGAGCGCGATTTTCAATCTCTATAAATCGTTGCACGAAGTTATCAATGGCTTTGAGGAATTGAGATTCGACATCCACGGAGAGACTGCAAGAACACTAAAAGTTCTGCTGCGGGCCGATCCCAACTCAACAGGGAAGACAAAGGCCCTGAAGTACGACCTCGAAGAACTTTCCGATGGCCAGCGTGCACTCATCGCGCTCTACACCATGCTGCACTGCACGCTTGAGCCCAACACGACACTGGTAATCGACGAGCCTGAGAACTACGTGGCGCTCTCCGAGCTCCAGCCCTGGCTCGCCGAGTTGCGCGAGCGCGTCGAGGAGCGCGGCGGGCAGGTGATTCTCATCTCGCACCACCCCGAGTTCATCAACGCCCTCGCACCGCAGGACGCCGTGCTCTTCAAGCGCGACGAGGGCGGGCCGGTTCGCATCGTTCCCTTTCGCACCGAGGGCTTCGAGGGGCTCACGCCAGCCGAGATCATGGCGCGCGGGTGGGAATCTTGAGCCGCTGCGCTCGCATCATCGTGCTGCTCGAAGACGCGCGGCACGAGCAGTTCATCCGCAAGTACTTGCGCGAGCGTGGTTTCAGCCACCGCGAGATTCAAGTCGAGCCGGCTCCCGCGGGCAAGAGCAAGGACGTGAACTTCGTGCTCGAACGCTACGCAGCCGAGGCCAACGCCCAGCGCAACGCGCACTACAGCCGCGGCCTGATCGTGGTCATCGACGCCGACGATTACGCTGTCCCCGAGCGCAAGTCCCAGCTCGATGAGAAGCTGCACAAGGCCGGTTACGCCCGCCGCGCCGAAGCTGAAGCGATTGCCATAGTGGTGCCCAGCCGCAACATCGAGACGTGGATCTGGTACTTCCTCGGCAACTCCGTGGAGGAAGCAACCAACTACAAGACCAGCCAGTTGGGAAGCGGCTCCGACGTGGCGAGCGAAGTCAAGCGCCACTTCGCCGATTACATCGTCTCGGGTCAGGAGCCGTTTTCCGGTTGCCCGCCCGCGCTTCAAGATGCGCGCGTTGAACTCAACCGCGTGCCCCACAAGTAAGGGCGCCGCAAGTACTTGCAGCCGCCTGACCTGCATCTACTCCACGCGAAACCGATAGCCGATCCTCGGCTCAGTGTGCAGGAACCTGGGGCGCGCCGCGTCGGGCTCGATTTTGTCGCGCAGGTTGGCGATGTGGACGCGCAGGGTGTGCACCTCGTCGGCGTGCTCCACACCCCAGATTTTGGTGAGCAGGTGCCGGTGCGTCAGCACGCGGTCGGGGTGCTGGGCCATGAACTTGAGCAGCTCGAACTCGGTTGGCGTCAGCTTGAGCTCGCGCCCGGCCAGCATCACGCGGCGGCGCGCGAAGTCGATGCTCAGCTCGCCTGCGCTGAACACAGGCGGCTCGGGCTCGGCGTCGTGGCTGGCGCGACGCAGCACGGCTCTCATGCGAGCCAGCAGCTCGTCTAAGCTGAAGGGCTTGGTCAGATAGTCATCGGCTCCGGCGTCCAGGGCGTCGATCTTGTCCTTTTCGCCCTCGCGCACCGAGAGCACGACGATGGGCACGCGGCTCCACGAGCGGAGCTGGCGGCACACGTCCAGGCCTTGCAAGCCGGGCATGGCCAGGTCCAAAATTACGATGTCGGGCGGCTGCGAGGCGGCCAGATCAAGCCCTTGCTCGCCGGCTTCGGCCAGCGCGACGCTGTAGCCGTTGCGCTCCAGGCCTATGCGCAGGGCGCGCCGAATCTGAGGCTCGTCGTCAATCACTAAGGCGTTCATCTTGGGTGTCTTGAACTTGCGTGTCTTGAAGCGGCAGGGACAGGCGGAAAATCGCGCCGCCTCCCTCACGGTTGGAGGCTTGCAGCTGCCCGCCGTGAGCTTCGGCCAGGCCCCTGCAGATCGCCAGGCCGATGCCCGTGCCAGGCAGCGAGCTTTCGCGCCAGCGTGCCGCGCGGTAGAACCTTTCAAACAGGCGCTCTTCTTCGCCCAGGGGCAGCCCGAAGCCGCGATCCAGCACTTGAATCGCGAGCGCCTGCCCGAGCCTGGACACGCACATCTCGACGGGCGCATCGGAAGGCGAATACTTGAGCGCGTTTTCGAGCAGGTTGTGCAGTACTTGCACGATCTGCACGCTGTCCAGCGAAGCTTCGGGCAGGCCGAGCTCGATGCGCACGCGGATGCGCTTGTTCTCGTTGTCGCTAAAGCTGTCCAGAGCCGCGCCCACCACTTCCTCGATGGGCACCAACTCGCGCTGAGGGCGCCAGGCTCCGGCTTCCAGGCGGGACAGGGCCAGGATGTCGCCGACCATGCGGTTGATCCTGTCGGTTTCCTGGTTGATGCCAGCCAGCAGCTCGCGCTGAGACTGGGCATCCCACGGCACATCGTCCTGGAGCAGGCCGGTCACGCTGGCTTTGATGGCGGCCAGAGGCGAGCGGAAATCGTGCGAGACCATTGAGAGCAGAGCAGTCTTGAGCTTATCGGCTTCGCCCAGGGCTTCGGACTGAGCCTCGGCCAGCGTCAGGCGATGCCGCTCCAGAGCGACTGTGGCATGGTTGGCCAGCGATTCCATCATGTGCCTCTGCTCGATGCTAAACGGCTCGCCACGGCGCTTGCGCACGAACAACACGCCCAGGATGCGTTGCTCCATCATCAAGGGCAGGTAAGCCGTGCTGCACAGCGCGCCCAGGCGGTTCTGCTCGCTGGGAGCCGCTGGCCCCAGCCTCAAGACCGTGTCCACCATGCGCAGCTCCTCACCCACGGTCAGGTCCGGCAGCGAGCCGCTGCGGTCGGCGTGCGAGGCCACGACTTCGAGCAGCCCGCTGGCCGAGCGCACCACGATGGCCGAAACCTCGACGGGAATCACCAGAGCCATCTGCCCCAGCACCTCAGTCAAAGTGCGCTCGTGGCTGACCTGAGAGGCCACGGCCCAACTCGCGCGTGAGAGAGCCACGGTTTCGCGCTCGCGCTGGCGGGCCTCCTCGGCGCGCAGGCGCAGGCTCTGCGTGAGGTGGTTGATGATGGCCGCGGTCAGCAGGAAGATGCCCAGAGCCAGCCACTCAGCGGGGTCGTTCACCGTGAGCGTGTGGCGGGGCTGCACAAAGAACCAGTCGAAGGCCAGAACCGAAAGCAAAGCCGTCAGAACCGCAGGCCCGCTGCCCGATCTGTAAGCGCTGGCGATCACAATCAGCAGATACAGCATCGAGATGTTGGCCACGTGATCGGCGCCTGGAACGACCTGGATCACCAGAGTCGTCAGCGCAACCCCAACGAGCGAACCCGCGTAGCCCGCCAACCGAGAACCCGGACTCGCCTTCTCGCCGCCTGCTGAAGCGGTCACAAAACTCTCTTGCATCGGGGAGAATCTTGCCACAGTTGAAGATCTCGCCCCCAAGTACTTGCCGAAGTAGCGCCTGGCTCGGCTTTGGCTAAACCCGGCGCAACAACCAAGGAGAACCCATGGCTCAAGAGAAGACAGGCGTGCGCATCGCGGCCTTCCCCAAGTGCTACTTAGACGCGATGCTGCACCACAAGAGCATGACGCTCTTCAGTTGGATCGACATCGCCGCGCGCCTGCCCATCGAGGGCGTCGAAACCTATTACCCCACGCTCGAAGTGGAAGGCTCACCGCCCGCCCTCAAGTACTTGCAGGATCTCAAGTCGCGCCTGGACGATGCGAATCTGGAGATGCCGATGATGTGCTTCTCGCCCGACTTCACGCAGCGCAATGCTGCGTCTCGTGAACGCGAAATTGAGCGCCAGAAGCGAGCCATCGAAGCCACCCAAGTACTTGGAGGCCGCTTCTGCCGCGTGCTGAGCGGCCAGAGGCGGCCCGATGTTTCGCGTGTTGAAGGCATCAGCTGGACGATCGAGTGTATTCACAAACTGCTGCCCTTTGCTAAGGATCATAGCGTCACCCTGACGTTGGAGAACCATTATAAAGATCCGCTGTGGCTCTTCCCCGAGTTCGCCCAGCCCAGGGACATCTTCCTGGAGATCGTGTCCTCGATTGATGATCCAAACTTCGGCGTCAACTACGACCCCTCGAATGCTTTGATCGCGGGCGATGACCCTTTGCAAGTACTTGAGGACGTGCTGCCTCGCGTGGTCACGATGCACGCGAGCGATCGGGCTCTTGAGGGCGGCACGGCTGAGGACTTGAGGAAGATCGACGCGGACCCTCTGCACGGCTACGCGAGCATGGTGCAGCACGGTGTGATCGGGCGCGGGCTGATTGATTACGATGGGATTTTTCAGAAGCTCAAGTCGGCCAGCTTCGCGGGTTGGATTTCGATTGAAGACGGGCCTGATCCAGAAGTGGGCGAGGAGCACTTGAGGGAGTCGGCTGAGTTCCTGTTGAGGAAGAGCAGGGAGCACGGGCTGCGTTAGCATGGGCTGCGTTAGATCGGATAAGTAGTCAGACCTAATTCCATTGAACCATTTGAACCAGCAAAGGTGGACTTGAGGCCAGAGTTTTGTGCCTGAAATCCTGAGATTTCGCGGTGTTTTCTCTGTATCCGAAGGTATCGAAATAGTTCAATGGAATTAGGTCTGACTACTGACTTAACGGGGAGTGCTTTGCAAATAGGGGTTGAAAAAGTGTCGCGAGGGGGTTACAAGGCGGGTTGGTTGTGGAACACTGCGGTTGCATTGAGAACCGACCGCGATGCTGGTAGAAGTGGGGCCGCTGTTTGAGGTTGTCCGCTGGGCGTTCGCCGCGTGAGCGATTGGAATCTTTGTTGGGTTTAGCTGTGCTCTGAGTGATCTTGGAGCCGGTGCGTCTCCTCCTCCTGGGCTTTGGCTCGGGCGTGGCGAGGAAGGCGTGGAAATGTGTTTGGAGAAGCAGCATGAGCAAGCGGTTGTATGTGGGGAACTTGAGCTACAACGTCGGCAGCACCGACCTTGAGGAGCTCTTCGGCGCTTACGGACAGGTGTCGAACGCCGAGGTGATTTCGCACCGGGATTCGGGTCGCTCCAAGGGCTTCGGGTTCGTTGAGATGCCAAACGACGATGAGGCGGACGCAGCAGTCACCAACCTCAACGGCAAGGCGCATCAGGGACGCACCCTGACCGTCAACGAAGCTCGTCCGCGCGAAGAGCGTACGGGCGGCGGCGGTGGAGGCGGCGGCTACGGTGGAGGCGGCGGTGGCTACGGCGGCGGTGGAGGCGGTCGTGACCGCGACAGCGGTGGCGGTGGTGGCTACGGCGGTGGCAGCAGCGGCGGCGGTGGCGGCTATGGTGGTGGCGGAGGCGGCTACGGCGGCGGAGGCGGCTACGGTGGTGGCAGCGGCGGCAGCCGTCGTGGTCGCGAGAACCGTCGCGAACGCTTCTAAAGCGTCTCAACCTGGAACATGAACTTAACGCGCTCTGCATCCGCAGGGCGCGTTTTGCTTTGCCTGCTCCATTCACCACAGAGGACACGGAGAACCACAGAATCAGCCAGTACTTGAGATCTTCTCTTGGATCTTCTGGGCTCTTCTGCGGTGCTCCGTGGTCATCTGTGGTTAATTCAAATCATGCACGAAGCGGTTTTTCCCAGCCCCGAAGAATTTCAGACCCAAGCTCAGCGCGGCAACTTGATCCCTGTGTGGTGCGAGGTGCTGGCCGATCTCGAAACTCCGGTCTCGGCCTTCCTCAAGCTGCGCGAAGGGCGCGAGGGCGAAGACTGCTGGCTGCTCGAAAGCGTGGAGGGCGGGCAGAACCAGGCGCGCTACTCGTTCCTGGGCGCTTCTTCACGCGCTTTCTTGCGCACCAAGGGCCGCTCGGTTGAGTTCATCGAGAATGGCAAGTCACGCTGCTTTGAGCTCGAAGAAGGGCGCGATCCTCTGCACGTGGTTCAAGAGTGGATGAACAGCTTCCGCTTCGTGCCCGCGCTTGGCCTGCCCGACTTTTGCGGCGGGGCTGTGGGCTACCTGGGCTGGGATCTGGTGCGCTTCTTCGAGAAGCTGCCCAACTCGCCGCCCGACGACCGCGATCTGGATGACGCGCGCCTCTTGCTTACCGACACGCTGCTCATCTTCGACTCGGTGCGCCACACCATCAAGATCTTGCACCTGGCTTTCGTGGAGAACGCGGCTCAAGTGGACTCGGCTTATGAAGAAGCAAGGCTTAAGATCTCGCAAGTACTTGAGCGCTTGCAGCAGCCGCTGCAACCTTCGCGTCTGCGCTCGCTGGGCGGGCCAATGGAGGAAGAAGCGCCCAGCTCCAACTTCTCGCGCCAAGACTTTGAGGCCGCAGTCGAAAAGGCGGTCGAGTACATCCACGCCGGCGATTGCGTGCAGGTGGTGCCCTCGCAGCGATTTTCGGTTCCGCTCCACGCCGAGCCGTTCGAGGTGTATCGAGCGCTCAGGCACGTCTCGCCCGCGCCTTATATGTTCTTCCTGAGCCTGGGCGATGTCCAGCTCATCGGCGCCTCGCCCGAAATTCTGGTCACGGAAAAGAACCGACTGGTGCGCACGCGCCCTCTGGCTGGAACACGGCCTCGTGGCAAGACTTCCGAGGAGGATGCGAGGTTAGCTGAGGAGCTGCTCAGCGACCCCAAGGAGATCGCGGAGCACGTGATGCTGGTCGATCTGGGGCGCAACGACCTGGGGCGCGTCTGCGAATACGGCAGCGTCAAGGTGGACGAGATGATGGTCATCGAGCGCTACTCGCACGTGATGCACATCGCGAGCGATGTTTCGGGGCGGCTGCGCAGCGACAAGAACGCCTTTGATGTGCTGCGCGCGACGTTTCCCGCAGGCACTTTGTCAGGTGCGCCCAAGGTGCGCGCGATGCAGATCATTGACGAGCTGGAGCCCACACGCCGTGGGCCTTACGGCGGCGCGATCGGCTACTTCTCGTTCAACGGCAACCTGGACACTTGCATTACGTTGAGGACTATCGTTGTCAAGAATGGCATGGCTTATGTGCAGGCCGGAGCCGGAGTAGTGGCCGATTCGGTCGCGGCCTCGGAGCAGGACGAGACGCAGAACAAGGCTCGCGCCGCGCTGCGGGCGATTGCTCTGGCGCAGGGCGAGATGTGAAGCGCCCAAGTACTTGCGGCTCATGTTGGGAAAGCGCCGCGAATGGGCAAGTACTTGTAAGTCGGGGAAATTATGAAACGTCGCCGCTTGAAGAGGCCTGCGGGCTTCACCTTGATTGAGCTTCTGGTTGTGGTGGCCATCATCGGGATTCTGGCGGCGATTTTGTTCCCCGTCTTTGGGCGTGTGCGCGAGAAGGCGCGTGCGGCGAGTTGCCAGAGCAATCTGAAGCAGCTGAGCCTGGGCATCACGATGTACACCCAGGACTGGGAGCGCTACCCGCGCGGCCTGGACGCGGGCGACAAATACGTGCCTCAGATTTGGGTCGGCGACCCGGAAGCGGTGAACCTGGCCACTACGCCCATGATCCAGGACGTGCTGATGCCTTACATCAAGAGCTCTCAGGTGTGGGGCTGCCCCTCGGACACGGGCTACGACTTCGACGACATCATCAGCCAGCCCTTGGACGCGCGCCCCACGAGCTACCAGAAGTTCGGCCTGTCCTACGCCTACCGAACTGAGCTGACGTGGAAGAACCTTTCTGATGGCGCCCTGCCGCGCCCCGCTGAGACGAACGTGCTGTGCGACTCGAACGGAGGCTGGCACGGCAGCAGCAACGACCCCTTCGACCGTTCGGCTAAGCGCTACAATATGCTCTTCGCCGATGGTCACGTCAAGAGCGTGAACGCCGATGCCTTCAGCCAGGCTTGGAGCACGCCGCTTCAGTAGCTCGCCTCGACCTCTGCGCCGCAAGTACTCAGGTGCAAGTACTTGCGGCGCGCTGGCGTCTGATGGGGTTAAATTACTGGCGCATGGCACGAACACTCCTCGACTTCTTAGACGAACCCAGCCCCTCTACGCAAGCCTCGCCTCCTGAACCCAAGCCCTCGCCCCGAGCCAAGCCCAAGGTAAAAGCCGCTTCAACGGAGCCAAGCCATGAGGCCACGATCTTCTGCGACGGTGCGTGCTCGGGCAACCCTGGAGCCGGAGGCTGGGGCACGATCGTAGAGTCAAACGGCGAGCGCCGGGAACTTTCAGGCGCTCTGGCGCGCACCACCAACAACCAGATGGAGCTTCAGGCCCTGATCGAAGGCCTGAAACTGGTGCCCGAAGGCACAAGCGTCAAGGTCGTGACCGATTCGGAATACGTGGCCAAGGGCGCGACCCAGTGGCTCAACGGCTGGATTCGCAACGGCTGGAAGACCGCTTCCAAGCAGCCCGTCAAGAACAAGGAACTGTGGCAGGAGCTAAGCTCTTTGCTGCAGCTGCGCCCGCATACTTTCGAGTGGGTGCGAGGCCACGCGGGCCACGAAGAGAACGAGCGCTGCGACGAACTGGCGCGCGCAGCCATCACGAAGTTGCGCTCGAAATTGTAGCGCGTGCTGCAAGTACTGGAGACGAGATTGAAATGGGCGCGCCGTGCAGGTAAAATGTCACGGGTTTACCCAACGATTGAAATCTCTGAAAATGAAGAGCTGAGGAGCCGAGAAGTCCATGCCCAATTTGCCATCCGCCAAGAAGCGCCTGCGCCAGAACGCGAAGAAGCGCCTGCGCAACCAGATCGCCAAGACACGCATCAAGACCACCGTACGCAAGGCCTTGGAAGCCAAGGCCGCTCCGCTGAGCGCTGAGGGCAAGGACGCCATGCGCTCCATCGACAAGGCTGCGGCCAAGGGCATCATCCACCGCAACGCCGCCGCCCGCAAGAAGAGCCGCCTGGCCAAGAGGCTCGCCACTGCTTCGGCTGCCTGAGCCCTACCGAAAATAGAAAGCCGCCGCTCAATATTGAATTGAGCGGCGGCTTTTTCGGGTCTGGGCTCTGCCGGGTGGAGTTCACGAGAACCGCTCTGGATGCCCCGCTGCTTGCGGCTTGTCCTTACCCAAATCTGGGCACCCTCCATAGGTCAGCGCTTCTGATCCTCCCCGTGAGCCGTTGAGGAGAAACATGAGTGACTTTGAGGGACTCCAGGAGTGGGCC
>JAABUM010000518.1_pt1 | contig 67044 bp, 122 predicted proteins | sample 5559161 | NCBI WGS metagenome assembly JAABUM01 (sample SAMN10711868, study PRJNA513369) | rock metagenome | isolation source: Antarctica rocks | place: Antarctica: Victoria Land, Siegfried Peak nord
TGCCAGCAGCACCGGCAAGCCAGAGTTGCAGGAGCCTGTCTCCGCTACGCATAATTTCAGGTTTGCAGAGAGGGGGGGGGGGGGGGGGTAGAAACAAGGCTGTCATGGTTGTGCAGGGGCCTGTGTGCAACGCACTACCATCAGGTACCGGATGAGCACGCGGCGGACCCAAGCTTTCAGCTGTGCAAACCCTAATGTCGCAGACAAGAACCCGATGTTTTTATACGTAGGGGCCTGTTTGCAACGCACTACCACCGACTGGCGGAGGAGCACGCGTTGGACCCGGGCGTCGCGATCCGGCACATGGCGTGCGCTGTGACGCCGCCCGGCCTCAATGGCGAGCCCGAGGCCGTCACCTTCCTCTACAAGCTCGCCGAGGGTGCGCCATTCTGAACGACAGATTCTGACGCCCTCGAACCCGAACTGACCTCTAGCAATGGTGTGCCCATGGTGTATCGGTGTCTTTGTTGCAGTTGCAGTGTGCAAAAGCAGCGGCTGCGGTTTGCAGGGCATTGCGCTGAAACCTGCATGTGCCTTCGCGCAGGCGCGTGCCCCAGCAGCTACGGCATGAATGTCGCGCGGCTGGCGGGGCTGCCGGAGAGCGTCGTCACCCGCGCCGCCGAGATCGCCAGCCGGACAGAGGTGTGCAGCGTGCCGCTTTTGCGCTGTGCTGTTGATCCCGCTTCTAGCTGATCCGCCAAAGTCGTTGTGCCGTGAGTCGCTGCTGTGCACCAACTGCAACCCCATCCATTGCATCAGCTGCGGCTGTGTGTTCGAATTGGCGTCTTCACTGCCGCTGACGGAGCGTTGAGTGGCTCTACCTGGTCCTATTGACAGGCCACCAAAGAGGAGGCGGAGAAGGCAGCAGCGGCAGAGTACGCGCCCCGGCTGGGCGGCCTGAGCAGCATCACGCAGGCGACAGCCGTGCGCCAGATCCAGGAGCTGGTTGCCGGCGGCGACGAGGCGGCCGCCGCCAGGGCACTGGCGCAGCTGCAGTCGCGCCTCAAGCAGCTTTTGGGGTCAGATGCCTGAGCTGCTGCGGGAGGCGTGCAGCTGCAGCGGCACATGTGAACAATACTTTATTGAGCAATGGACCTCCAGAGGCGTGGAATATGAATCAGGGCTTGACTGGATCTGAGGACCTATGTTCAATGGCGGCGGCGCCCCTGCAGCTGCAATGGAACCAATTTTTTGTGTGCGAGACTCTGCAAGTGGCCATTATGGCTGATGGAGCCGCACGGTGTAGAGGTATTGGTCTATGTTGTGTGGTGAAGCGAGCGGCGGCGGCGTCGGTGTGGCCTCTAGAGCATGTTGATATGAGCCACGACACATGTTCTCCTGCCGAGGCTCATATATTTGGCAACACGGCCGTCTCCATCACCTGCGGGCGCCCTCCAAGGGCCGCCAGCCCGCACCGCATTTCGCAAGGCTGAATTCAGAAACCCTTAAACCCTGCTGCCCAACTCTATCGGGACTTTCAGCTTGCTTCACGTTCCTGTGAGCGTCTAGCGTGCTGCGCCTCACAGCACGCGAACATGCCGTGCTCAATCTGCGCTTGAACTCACGCTTTCCCTCCCCAAACCCCCGGCTGTCAACTCATTTCACTTCAATATGTCGGGCCAAGGACAGAAGTACTACGCAGTTGCCAACGGAAACCAAACAGGTACAATACTGGCAGCATGTTGTGCATGATCTGGTGTGTTGATGCTGCGAGGCGGTCAATCTGCAAGCTCGACCACTCTGAAATTATTTAGCAGCGTCGCGAAACGTCTACTGCACCGGCGCGCCCCTGCGAGGACGTCCCGCGTCCTATTCTGGCTGCCTGAGACCTGCAAAGGTACTTGGTGCACAGACATCCTGAACCACACAATCCTGTGCATCCAGGTGTCTACAACACCTGGAGCGACGCCAGGCAGAACGTCGATCACGTCTCGGGCGCCGTTTACAAGGCCTTCCAGCTCGCTCGCAGCATGTGCAGCTGCCATTATGTGCAGCATGCCGGCAGGGTACTTACTCAGCCGAATTCTCGAGCTGCTGGGAACAAAACATGCTGAGACACGCGATCTCTGCGCAGGTGCTCCATTCTGGAGGCCGGTCGAGCACTGCCACCAGCAGGCGGCAACAGCCGCCGAAAATTGCGCCGAATTCTCAGCCACCCTGTAGGTAATTGCTGGCTCAGGGACAGACAGCAGCATGCCGCGGCCGGCCACTCTTTGTTTCTCAGATCAGCTTCAGTTGTGCATGTAAGCGCGCTTGCAGCTTTGTACACGACTGGAGCCGGGCAGCATTTCGACGAAGCGGTAATGCTTTCGGCCTCGACTGCGCAGCACAAGCATGAGCGCGAAGCACTATGCGGTCGCGCGCGGAAAAAGGCCAGGCGCGTGACGCAACAGTATGCTTGCTGATCGCGCAATGCGGCTTGCAGGGTCACCAGCGATCAACACATGCTGGTGAAGTTCCGAACTCTGTCCTCCTGTCGCAGGTTTGTACAACTCCTGGGCAGAGTGCGAGCAGCAAGTGCGAAAGTTCTCCGGCGCGCTGCACAAATCATTCAAGAGCCACGCAGAGGCGGCGGCTTTCGTTGAAAGCCATGGCAGCGGCGCCAGCAGGGCGGCGGCGGCGGCACCAGGCGCAAAGCGGTTGCAGCTCTCTAGCGCTGGCGATGCGGCAGAGCCCTCAGTCGACGAGGCCGCGGAGTGTCTGGGTGCAGAGGCAAGGTCAGGCGGAGACGCTGAGCCTCTGGCCGAGCCATCAGAGGCGGATGGCGCCGCAGCGGCGGCGTGGGCGGCACCCGACGGGCTCGCGGCAGCGCCTCTGCCGCAGATCGACGTCTCAAAGCTCTATCGCATGGTGCGGCGGCTATTACTGTGATTCTAATGGGCACTCGATGAACCGGTTCAAGAGCGTCCGATGCTGTTCTCATCTGTACACGCACTGTCGAGCCGCTCCGGCAGTCACAGTTACGGGCCACCATCAGGCAGCGCAGCGCCTGCGCTGTGGCTCGGCGGTGTTGATGTTTCTTCATGAAACAAACAGTGTCGCTAATGTTGCAGGAATTTGACGGTGCTTCGCGGGGCAACCCTGGTCCTTCGGGCGCGGGAGCAGTCCTCATCGAGGACGCCAGCCGGCGGGAGGTGCGTCCTCCGTTGCCACATGCCTCCGCAGCCACGATGCTCCTTCTGTGACCAGTCTTGTGGTCAGTCCTGACGAGTGAGCGCCACATGAGCATGATGCAACTCCACTAACAAGATGGATGCTTCAGGTGGTGGTTCAGCCAGTGCCTGCTAATAAACAGTGCAAAGGCATGTGATGGATCCAACAAACATGCGTGCAGGTGGGCCGTCTGGTGCTGGCGCTGGAGCGGCAGACCAACAACGTGGCGGAGTACTGCGGGCTCATCATTGGCCTCGAGGTGGGCTACGATAGTGCGTTCAAGCATCTGCCAGGCGATGTGCCAGGTTTGGGGCAGGCTGCGACTTTGTGTGCAAGGCAATGTGCCAGACAAAAGATGCCAGGCGGATGCGCCACTGCCCTGATGGCCGCCCTGAAGGGTGCAGCAGCAAGGAGGAGCCCATCACGTGAGCACCACGGCCGGCTTTCCCTGCTGCAGTGCATAAGAATGTAAACGTCTGTCCGTTCCAAAGCATCACCTCCTGTATGACGGACCTGTACCTGTGTGCAGGCTGCGGCGCAGGTGGGCGTCAGGCGCTTACTGGTCATCGGCGACAGCCAGCTAGTGGTCCGCCAGGTGAGCCGATCAGGGTTTCGATTTACTCACTGTGTCACTGCTTCCGCCAGATGAAACCACCCATTGCTTGCACCGCCACTCAAGCTGGCAGAATGCACCGAGCTATCGAATGCAGGTTGCCGTATAGCATCAGGCTTCAGATGCAGCTTGCCTGCAGCTGATACTGCTGAACCTGCGAGCAGACCCCATCTCCTGCTCGCCGGCGCAGGTGACCGGGCAGTACCAGTGCAAAAGCAAGGGCCTGGTGCCGCTGCTGCGGCGCGTCAACGCCCTCAAGCGCGACTTCGCCTCCTTCGACATCCGCCACGTGCTCAGGTGCGGGAGCTCTCTGCATTTTGACACGATAATCGCATTCTTGTCGGTTCAATCAGCCGCACAGCGCGGCTGCGTCTGTTTCGACATCCGTCATGTGCTCAGGTGAACGCATGAGCGCTGCATGTGAAGACACCAGCCGCGCTTCTGTTCATCCAATGCCGATTGGTGGTATCTGCTGCAGCCGTTTGCATCCCGCAGGTTATGGCAATGGCCCCAGCCTCTTGACCTTAGCAGTAACAAAACGCAGCACAGCTGACAGGCGCCACCCTGCTTTGCGGTGCAGGGACCAGAACAAGATTGCGGATGAGTTGTCGAACGAGGCGCTGGACGGCGCCGGCTGGGCCGGCGGCCTCAAGCTGCCAGACGTGAGACCCTCTGTTGTGCTCTTCTGGAAATTTTGCTGGGTCGCTGCAGCTGCAGCAGCAGCGGCTGTGCGCCATTCCAAGCACTTGCCCAGCTGGCATCATGGCCTTTGCTGCAAAATGGACCTCGTCAGCTCTCCATCAAGTGCAACCCTCCTGAGGGAATGTCGGCAACACTGGTGATGCCTCTGTACATGCTGCAGCCGGCGCCAGCAACCTTCGTCCTGAGTTTGCAAAGGTTGTGATGCAGGGGGATGTGGCGCCAATCGACTCCAGCCTGCCAGCACTGCTGCAAGGCGGAGGCAGCCGCAAGCGCCGACGGTCTTCCACAGACCTGTGCGTCAGCCGCGATGTAATCACCCACCCTGCTGCGGCCCCTGCTGTCCTACAGTACTGTATTCCAGCCCTGACCATAGACGAAATATCGTGCAGTTTTATCGTGCGCCTCCATGAACCGCCTCAATCGCGATTGCACATGTCACATGCTCGTCACAAGTGCATATCTGGGGTGCGCCCCGAGTCCCGGGGGCTTTGCATAATCTACTGTCAATCACAAACGTGACAGTCTGACTCGCGATTGCGGTGCACTCTAGGTGACGTCAGGGACCGGAGGGACCGGCCTCTTTGGCCTGAAGAAGACGAAATCCTCGAAGCGGCGCTCCCGCAAGGAGGCCACGAGCTTGCCGCGCAGCCTCTCCGCCTCAGCAGCCGTGCCAGCGGCCAGCTCACCGTTGCAGCCAGTGAGCGCCGCCATGCCTGGAACGTGGCTGCTGCCGACGGCAGCTTGCCGGCTCGCCTCCAGCGGCGCCACCCGAAACAGTAGCGGTGTCAGCAGCGCCGGCAGCTGCCGCGGTAGCATCAGCGGGCTTGGCAGCAGCAGTGCCGTCTCGCGCATCGTCAGCGGCGTCAGCGGCGGCCCGGCCCGGCAGCACAGCCCGTGGCTCAGGCATCGAGTGCCTGCCAGCTTCCAGCCGGCCGGCGACTGGCGTTGGCGCGCCTTCGGCAGCGGCGGCGGCAGCATCGGGACCGGCAGCATCGGCGGCGGCAGCATCGGCGGCTTTAGGCCGTTGATTCGCCAGATCTGCTTCGGCAGTGAACCCATCAGCGTCAGCAGGGTGCAGGCAGCGCGGTCAGCTGTGTATGGCAGGGCGCCCTGGCAGCGGCCTCTGCAGCCGCTGAACATTGCGCATCCACAGGCGGTCGGCAGCGCCATGCAGGTGTCGGCGCGGGCGGTAAGGCGGGTAGCCGCTGTGCTTGGAGGTCTGCATTGTAGGCAGCTGCTTCGGATGATGGCATTGTAGGCCAGCCTTGATGCGTGTTCATGCCTGATGTTGCTGTGCTGGATGGATCTCAATGCTCAGGAATTGCTTCTCCTCGACAATTTCAACGTTTTTGGAAAACGATATCTTTTGCCTCGATGTTCGTTCCTGTACAAGCTCTGAGTCGATACACAATGGGCGTGTCGGCATCAGTCCTTCGAAACCAAAAGTTTTCATGTGTGCAATGACGGTTCCATGATCGGCGATTCAGCCATCTTGCATGGTTGTCATGCTGACCAGCCATCTCGCAGCCGAGCTGTGTCCTCTCTGGCTCTACTTGCAATCAGCACTGCTCCCCGATTGGCGCCGGCTGATGCCCGCTCCACTGCCGGCTGCGGACAGCACACTCAGCGCGGCTAAGTTGCTGTGTCCTTGACACCGTGAGCCGCTGGAACAGCGCCGTGTAGTCCAGCATGCAGCAGACTTTCGCATTGCTCTCTCGACAATGCACTAGGGCGGTCTCAGATTGTGCAGCACTCGCCAGAGCCGTCGCTGGAGACGCCCAGCGGAAGCAGTGGCGTGCTGTGTAGCGCATCGCCGTCCGCCGCCGCCTCGGCTTCAGCAAGACTCCCTAGCTCTGCCCCGCTGCCTGTCGGGCGCATGTACCTGAGGTCAGTTAGGTCATAATTCAGGTTGGGCGCCATGCGTCACATCGCTCATTCCATCCCGCAGCTTCTGCAGGGATCGCCATGTGATATGACATTCATCTGGCGGCGTCCCTGCGCAATTCACTGTGCAGCTGATGGGACACAGGCCGCCCAATCATCGTTCACCAGAAGAAAGCAAGACCCTGGTGGACAGCATGCATCGCAGTGAGGCAAGGAACCCGGAAGGTTTCCTCACTGCGCGTGACCGTTCAACGGACCTGCGGCGGAGGTACTGGAAAGCGGGCGCCAGGCCCAGGAACATCGCGTAGGCCAGCAGCGGCCAAGTCAGCGCCCACGCCAGCAGCGCGCGGCCGATGGACTTGAGCAGGTCGCTCGACGAGTGCAGGATCAGGTCCTGCGGCACGAGCAATGCATGAACGTTGACGAGAACTTCGAAAGGAGCTCTCAGGCAACAGATGAACGTCAACAACAAACCTTCGAAAAGACATATACCAAGTGACGAGGTGAAGAATGGTGCCCTTACCTTCAGCCCTACGGGCGAGAAGTTCACGTGCGGTGCGCCGGTGAGCCACTCGCCAATGCGCATGTACGGCACTATCAGCGCCAGCTGCAAATTGTGAAGTTTTTGTGTCAATCCAAAGTGATCTTGCGCTGCCGCACAATGAGCTTTTGCAGCGTCCATGGCGAATGATCATAGACATGCTTGCGGGTTTCCTGGTGTTAAAAATCATTGAGTTGGAACAAGCCAGGACACAGAGTTTACTGACCTCAACCGGCACTGAGATGAAGTTGGCCAGCAGCGCCATGGGGCCATGGAGTGCTCCTCGTGATGCGAAAATGAACAGGCATGTGAGGCCCGCGCTGACGCCTGCATGCGTACAAATACCAGAGGGTGGAGGTTGTGTTTGTGCTGTAGTGTCTCCTGTCCATGGCATGTCCTCAAGTAAACGCAGCACCATGTGAGCGTGCATCTGGGGTGCTATGCATACCGAGCAGCGGGCACAAGCCGTTGCAAAAGCCGACAGCGGCGGATGCGGCGAGTGTTCTAGGCTCCGCTCCGTTCTTGATGTACTCTGACCCGGGTTGTAATACCTGGGGGCGTGCCGATTCAGCGGTCGATGCAAGGCGAAAGAAGACAAGCAAGAACGGACCGCAACACCGCAGTGAAAGACATCGTGTTCAGTGGCATCATGCACCACAGCGCTCCCGCACCTTGGTCCTGAGCCACGTCGTGGCTCTTTCCATCTCCAGGTGTCAGTGACGACAAGGTAGAAGCCCGACTCGGTGAGAGCCTGCAGACCTTGGTGCAATCCGACACGTTGAAGGCACGACAGCAGGGCAAATGCGGGGTTTGGTCAATCCTGGGGGCAGCTGTCTGTTCCTTGGTGTGTCAGCAGCAGAAATTGCCTACTGAGCCGTGCTGCCGACCACCGCTGATCTATCACTTGATGCAAGCTTTGCAAGCAAAAGCATCGCAGCATTCCCCTTGTGCCAGCTCGCACATACGGTCAAGTCGCTGCATTTGCAGTGCAGCGCAGCCGCAGCATATGCAAGCTTCCACTTACTTCTTAGCGCCATTGCGGTTCTGTCCGCGAGATCGCGGTGGCTGTGCTGCTTGGACCGAGCTCCTTATTTTGATCGATCTGTTCGAAGCACACAAGCAGACAGGCTTCAGAATTCGACAAATCTGACTGCAGCGTGCTTCTTGAACGTCACAGCATCATCTGCTGACACGCCAAGCTTGATCGGCCAAGATGGTGAGATTGCGATCAGATGTGCCATCTGAGGAAGTTGTCCCTGGGCCTGACTGCCAGCATGGCAAAGTATGATCAGAGGATGCACTCAAAAAGCAGCTTCAAATATGACTCGAGTGAGACGTCTGGCTACCGTGACTGCAGGCTGTGCAGGCGTCCAGCGGCTCCTGCACGCTGCCATACCCGGACAAGTACCAAGCTGCAGCGGCCTGGGCCAACTCGGGTGAAATGCATGTGCTGCTGCTGTTCCCGAACTTCTTGTTGGCGGAGATCCATGGCCGAAGTCCTGCTGATAGCAGCCTTACATATGAGTTCGCGCCTACTCGGCGCCTGAGTGGCGGTCTGTGGTTCGCCTGCAGAGAACACGGGCCTGGATGATGAGGTGCGCCTGGTGCTGTACGGCCTGCAGCGGCAGGCGGACGACGGGCCGTGCACGCAGGCCAAGCCGTGGGGCTGGAACGTGGAGGAAAGCCACAAGCACGCCGCGTGGGCGGGTCTCGGCAAATTGGCGCCAATGGAGGCGATGCGCCTGTTCGTTCGCACGCTGGAAGAGGAGCAGGTGCTTTACTGGAATGTCTGTGCAAAGAATGAAATTCTTTGGAGTAGCAGCGGCTGAATGCCCTGCTGCGCTGTCGACGACAGCTGTGCATGCAGCACAGCCTGATCCAAACTTGCAGCGGTGCATGCTCACTGATCACGGTGCACATGAATACACCTGGCCACTCGAAGCTTCTCAGCCGATGCTTGCCAGCCGAAGCTTCCTTGAATAGCTCTGCGGGATTGGCAAGTGGCCCTGTTCCTGCCTGAAGGCGGACTGGTGGCAGCGGAGCAACAGCGCTGGCGCGGAGCCCGCCGCCGCCAATGGCGTCGCCGACTCGCCGTCGGACTCCGACGCGGCGCCGCAGCAGGAGCCGCGTGCGGCGGGCGGGCAGCAGCAGCCGCAGGCGAACGGCGGTCCGGGGCCGCAGCGCAGCGTTGTGGGACCGTCGGAAGCTGGAAGTTGGACGGCGCCGGTGGTCGGCGGCGCCCGCCGCCCTGGCGCGCGCTACGAGCACGCGGTTGCGCTGCTGGATGGCCGCATGTTCGTCGTGGGCGGCAACTGCGGTGAGGCACGCGCTGTTGATCCATGCGTGCCTTGCTGATGGGGCGCAAGGTACTTGCAAACAAAGCAGACCGGCGTCCAAGCATCGCGCTGGTCACGGTGTCAATACTTCAGATCCCATAGTTATATGTGGATACTCTACGCAGGCGGGCAATACCTGAGCGATTTCTGGGTGCTAGACCTGGAGATGCTGAGCTGGACAGCAGCCTCCTCTGTGCTCACTCAGGGTCCCTAGCATGCAATGTTGTTTCAGGTGTTTCTGGTCAACACTGAGCGCAGGCGGGCGGTACCTGAGCGACACCTGGGTGCTGGATCTGGACACGCTCACCTGGACGCCCGGACCGTCTTCGTCCGCAAAGGGCGGCGCGCCGCCGCCGCCGCCGTCCTCGGTGCCCGCCAGCCCGCCGCCGACGATGCCGCCGGCGATGCCGCCAACGGCGGGGCATGCGCTCGTGCCCTGGCAGGGCAGCCTGCTCAGCATCGGCGGTCACATCAAGGTGCGCAATGGCTGGGTTTGTGCCCAGTGCCTTCCCACTGCACCTGCAGTGAGAACATCGTCTGGCTTAGGAGCAGGGTGTTGCTGCTGGATGCTTGTATCTCATGCTGATGCTTGTGAGTCTGCTGTTTTGCAGGCGAGCGGCGCGACGCCGCGGGAGGAGAGCATGATGGTGCGGGTGCTGGACGTCAAAACCCTGAGCTGGGCGGTGCTGACGCCCTCTGGAGACGCGCCGCCCGCCCGCGGCAGCCACTCGGTGCGAGCTGCATGCTGTGTGGGCAGGTCATACAGATGCTGAGGCACGTATTCCTCCAGGCTGACTATCTTGTGGGCACGTCGCTTTACGTGGTGCTGCTGTGGCAGAGGCGAGGGGCATTCAGCGCCAGTGCTGTGGCGTTGCGCCCCCGCCTTGGCCCCAAAGTAGAAAAGCCTCTTCAGACGCCTTACTGTCATGTTCCCGGCGCAGGCGACACTGGTGGGCGCAAAGGTGTGGGTCTTTGGCGGCGAGGACGCGGCGCGGCGGCCGCAGGACGACGTGCACGTGCTGGACCTGGCAGACATGTCCTGGAGCCAGCCGTCCCTTACTGGGAAGGGGCCCTCGCGCCGCTCGGCGCACGCCGCCGCGGCCTACGCCGACCGCTGGCTGCTCGTCTTTGGCGGCGGCTCCCTGGTGCGGGGCCGTAGCGCCGGAGTTGAGCTCAGGCTGTTGCCTTTGGCTGTTGTTGCAGCTTGTGCTTGAGCTATGGTCTGCGCCTTGCTGCGACGTGGCGGCGCGCGGAAAAAGCTCCCGTAGCGCGTGCCAGCAGCTGGCGACTCCATCCCTGCGTTCCTCTTGCAGTGGCCTGCAAGGCCGCACGGTCGGCCCTGTCATGCTTGGGTTGCCTGCATGCAAGTCCCGTTTCTGCTTGGTGCACGCCGTGTCGGCGCTGCTTACGACGCCATGCTGCCTTGACCCAGCAGGTGCACTGCTTCTCGGACCTGCATGTGCTGGACACGCACACGGGCGAATGGAGCGCCCCACCGACGCAGGGGCCCACCCCCTCTGCCCGCGCAGGTCCGAGCTTTTGAAGATTTCGTTTCCAATCAGGGGCATCGTTTTCCCTGCACGCTCCTCATTTCATGCCCTGCTCGCTGGTCATCGCGCCACGCTGTTCTGCATCCCGAAACGCTGCTGTTTCCCGCTGCAGCCTTGAACGCCTCGCCCACGCTGCGGATTCCGCGCTGCTGCACCTGTTACCAAACAGCGGTGTTTCCAACCTCCAGAGGGGGCCGTGCATGCTGATTCATGTTGACGCATGTTGGTTTCCGCCCCAGGGCATGCGGGCGCGGTGCTGGATGATACCTGGTACACAGCGGGCGGAGGCAACAACACCTCTGGCTGCGCCAACCTGGTGTCCCTGATTTGCATGTGGTTTTTTGCAACAGGGCATGATGGCGCGGTGCTGGGCGACACCTGGTACATAGCCGGCGGAGGCAACAACACCTCCGGCTGCGCCGACCTGGTGTCCCTGGACCTGTCGCCGCTGGCGTTGCAGCCCGCCGACGCAACCCCGGCAGACACCGCTGGTGGCGACGGCAAAGCTGCAGAGGGTGCCGACGGCGGCGGCCAGGGTGACGGCAATGCGGCGGCGCCGGAAGCGCTGACGTGGGCGCCGGTCGTTGACGTGGACCCGCGATCAGCCATCGCGAGCGAGGTGGTTTTGGTTTAATTGGTTGGCACGTTTGTATGGAACACACACTTGCACAGCAACTCTGCTGTGCATACGTCTCAACGGCGCATTCTCAAAATTTCGAGGGTGTTGCCGACGCAGGGCCTCAGCCTGCTGGCGGTGCCGGCCGCGGGCGTGCTGGTGTCCTTCGGCGGCTACAATGGGAAGTACCACCAGGACGTGCACCTGTTCCGGCCAGGTGAGGTTAATGCGCCTAGGGCCATGCAGTCTGGGATCCCTTGCCGGATGTCTAGATGTGCACAGACGGTGCTGCGCCCGCATCTCAATTCGAATGCGACAGACTTCGACTGGCAGCCATGCCGTAAGAACACGCCCTGAGGTTGAGCTGCAAATTGTTTAGTGTCCCGTTGTTCAGCGGCCGGAAAACCATTACTGAATGCCTCGGAACTGCAATGCACAACAGAGGGCGCCGCCGCAGGCGGCGCAGCTGGCGTGGTCGCCGCCGCGGTGAAGCCGGTGCAGCAGATCGTCGACACCGTCAAGCAGCCGCTGCAGTCGCTGGTGGACGCCGCCATGCCCAAGTCGCCTGAGGTGGGTGCTGTTTTCTCAGCGTATCTGTCCTGACGGTTACGGTTGAAACCTACGTCCGGGTACATACTGCCGCATGGCTGGTGCTACAAGGCGGTTTTCGACCAGCGCCTCAATCAATTTCCGCAGCAACAGTCGGAGATCATGCCGGAGCAGCGGCGGCCGCCGGCGCCAGCGTCGCACGCCAGGGCGCCAAGGGCGTCGCCCGCGCAAGCGCCGACAAAGCCGCAGGCGGACCCCGCCGCCGGCGGCGGCGGCGAGCTGGCCCGCCTGCACGTCGAGCTTGAGCAGGTGCGCTGCTACTCATGGAAGCAGTGTTGCGGTGAGAAGGATCGGCACAGGTCCCGATGTTGTCTGGCGACTCCGTCGAGGCAGCTTGCAGCAATTACAGCCAAGGCGGCAGGTTCATGGACGTCTCTGGCTGCTCCCAGCAGGAGCACTTCGCAGCCATTGCTCGATGCGCAGCCACTGAACTTGTGCCGCAGGCGCAACGGCGCGCGGAGGCGTTGGCAGCGGAGGCGACCTCGGCAAAGGAGACGGCGGGGCACGAGCTGGCGCTCATGCGACGGCAGCTGTCGCACGCGCAGTCCGCCCTTGCGGCCGCAGAAAAGGTGCAGTTGTGGCCACCCAAAGCCCTCTCTGCAGAGGGGCCGCTGCAGCTGCGACTCTGGGCCGTTCCAGCAGTGATAAGACCACACTGCCAGCTTCTATCATGCCACTGCGCCAGAATGGTCTCCCCACCGAATGGCTCGGTATGTGTTGTGGCAGGACGTGAGGCGGCAGGGACTGGATGGTTCCCAGCACGACTTGCCAGACTTGCTCTCTCATCCGCTCTAATATTTCATGTGCACAAGACGGATGCGGTGAGGCCGCGGGCGGAGGAGGCGCGCGCGGCTCTCGCGGCAGAGCAGAGCGGCTCGTCAAGGGTATGGAAGGCGGAGATTGCAGTTTCTGACGCTGTACTCCTAACTGCAGGAGGCAGAAAGCATGGGCACGCGGGCGGAGGAGGCGCGTGCTGCGCTGGCGGCAGAGCAGGGCCGCTCCTTCAAGCTAGAGGCGCAGGTCGCGGAGCTGCGGCAGGCGCTGTCCCGCACCTCCGACCTGGAGCGCGAACTGGAGGTGCGACCTTATACTGGAGGACTTGCAAATTTTGATGTGTTTGCCTATCTCTAAGCAGGTTAGATTTCTCGGCCTGGAACGGGATCCGGAGGTCGGTCCTGTCCGTAGCCCTGTTACGTCTTGTCGGACGAGAAAGTCTGCAGTGCTATATGCCTTGCGGGTCATGAAGGCTACCTACTCTTGCGAAGGTTCTGTCGTGGCAACGAAGCCGCGGGTTGTATCGTCTGCAGAGGGCGCGGGCGGCGCTGGCGGAGGTGGAGGCGTCCTCGAAGAAGGGCGGCGGCCTGTTCTCCTACATCACCGGCAGCGCGTGAGGGGCGGCCGCAACATGTGAGGGCGTGAGAAGGACGTAGCAGGCTGTAGCAGGAATCGCAGATATCATCCGTGTGCAGATCAAGAAGCAGCGTTTGCCACTCAAAGTGCTGCGTGGGAAGACATGCAGGTCAATGTAACAAGGGTCTAGGAATAGCAAAACGAGAATTTAAGCATCTCAAAAAAATGAAGAAGGGGCTGAAACAAAGGGGAAGGAAGTGCAAGAAGTGGGAATCCCTCAGGGCAAATTGCGCGCAGGAGCGAGGAAATCGATAGGCGGAAAAAGGCTGGGGGAAAGGGAAGAGGGATATGGGCAGCGACGGGCGGAAAGAAACAAGTTGGAAGAGGGCGGCAGAGTATGGGACAAGATGCGAGGAAACGGTAGCGGGAAGGGGGAGCGTCGCTGGCGGAAAAGAGAAAACTGGAAAGAGAGGGGAAGCGGGGGCGGCGGGAGGGAGAGGCGGGGAGAGGAATTGCTGGAAGCCAAAACTGGCGGCTATAATGGGCAGAATGGGAAGCGGGAGACTGCAGGCCGGAGAGTCGGGTCGGCTGAATTAAACTCTCGGTGGATACGCTCTATTTGCCTATTGATAAGGGCAGCAACAAACCCGAAAAGACCTAAATATGCGGATGGCTCAATCGTCGAAGGTCTTCTTGGAGCCCGTGCCGCCGCCGTCGACGCTGATGCGGGGCTTTGGGGGGCCGCGCCCCCGGCCGCTGTCACGGCCGCCGCGCCCGCCGCCGCGACCTGAATGAAAGGAAGGGATATATCAGACAGGCAGGTTTTCATTTGAGAAGGAAAACTGGAGCAGGACTCTGCAGCGGAAGTACTGTGTGCAGAGGTACTGTGTGCTATTGTGCGACGTGAGGCGCGAAAAGGGAGGCGAGAGCACCTCCACGGCCGCCACTGTCGAAACGGCCCCTGCCGCGTCCACCGCCATCAAAGCGACCCCGGCCCCGGCCGCCGCCCCGGCCACCGTCAAAGCCGCGGCCGCCGCCCCGGCCACCACCACGTCCGCCGCCACGACCGCCTCCGCCTCCGCCTCCGCCGACATTGCCGTCCACCTTCAGCCAGCCGCCGGCCGCCTCCGAGCCGTCCATGTCTAGCGCCTTGGCCTGCGGCAGTGCAAAGGGTGAAAAATGAATCCTGTAACTGCTGAAAGAGAACGTGCCTGCAGAGAACGGCACGTAGAAAGTGGTTGAAAGTCCACCTGGCCAATGCAACGTTAAAAGGCAGCTCAGAACCTCGGGAGTCAATACGACAAGGTGCAAAACAAGGCTCAGAACCTCGGGTGTCAGGCTTTGAGGCACCTGACTTGGGAAGCAGGATTGCATCCCGGGCGAGGTGTTTTGACTCGTCATGGCCAAGCGCACCCCACGAGGCGCAGAAATGCAAGGACCTTCAAAGATCACACCTTGGCCTCTGCGCTGCCAAACTCGATGAAGGCGATGCCCTTGAGCTCGCCAGAGTCGCGATCCATGGGCAGCCTCACCTGCAGAGTCATGGACAAAGGTGTTAGCGGGCGCAAGTGAAAACAAATGACAAGTGAACAGTTAAAACTTCAAGGAAGTGCAGAGCAGCGACGCAGCGTGCAGGAAAACAATGCTTGGGCCGTAGACATGCACACAAGGGTGGACCGCAATGACTGCAAGACAGAGCAGCAATACAAGCAAGGCGCAGTGTACATTTTCCCGCAAAACCATTTACCTGCGACACCTCGCCGCAGTCTGCAAAGGCCTCCGTGAGCGCCTGGCGGACCTCGTCTTCGCCTCCAAACTCCCGGCTGAAGCCCTTCACAAATATAGTGGTTCCGTCGGTCTCCCGGCCAGCTGCAAGGCGCAAAACACGAAAAAGTCGAGTTACGTTGTGCGAGACGGGTGAGTTGGAACGCAAGTGTGGTGTGATGGGCTCAGGTCCTCGAGTGTCTGCAAGTGTGGCAGAAAGTGGATGCAGGAAGTCCCTCCGAGTGAGGTTGCACGTCGTCAGTGCCCATCTGTTGCAACCGATCCTGAGGATGCTCCAAGAGGCAGCTGCACTGCAGGCTGTTGCAGATAGCTGTACAGCGAAGAAATGTGTGTGAGCAAGTAAGTAGGAAGCAGCTGCACCTGTGCCTGGGGTGCCGGCCTGGCTGCCGCCGAAGCCGCCGCCCGCGCCGCCGCCGCCATTACGCTCGCGAGCAGAGTCGATGTACACCTGCGACAGCCATAAGGACGGTTCTTAGGATGGCTCTCAGTCTACGGCCTCAAGAATGACGCTGAACACCTTGAAGGCCGCCGCTCCATCATAAGAGCACATGCACAGCCGCAGCTTGCCGCCTGTCAGAGCGAATATGCCACACTGCAAGACACGCTAAAATGCAGATGCGGACTCTGTGTGCGCACCTGGCGGCCGCCGAGCTCGGCACCAGTCAGCGCGATGGCGTTGGCGGCACCCTTGGTGTCGGCAAACGCCACGTGCGCGAAGCCGCGCGCCTTGCCCGTCTCGTTGTCGTACGCTGCGGGCGCAAATGGGAAATGTGAAATATGGTAGAAAAAGCAAAAATTACAATGTTTTTATTAATTTACTTCAAAAGTTTCAAAAGTTTCTTGACACGGTGAAATATTGCATGTCTGTTCCGAATATATTCTTCTTGACAGCAAAGGCTCAGACCCCGGGTGTCGTCCTCAGTAGTCTGAGATCACAGGAGCAGGAAGCGCCCTGGTTTGAGGTGTGAATCATCCTGGCCATGCTGACCTAGATCTACATTTCAAAGCGGTGTTTCGAGGCTCAGAACCCCCTGACTTTCCTCAAGATCGGAAACCAGCCAGGCGCAGAAAGCCAGGCGTGGGGTGTTGCTTCATCAGCGCCGCGTTCTGTAATCTTCTCAAACCTAAAGCAAGGCTCAGAGTCCCCGTTCTCTTCTTCAGTAGTCTGAAGACGCAGGAGCAGGAAGCATCCTGGGCTGGGGTGTGCCTCATCCTAGCCGTGCTGACCTGTGTCTGTATCATGTGGTATTGATTCAGGCTCAGATTCCCCATGACTTTCCTCCAATGTTGGAAGAAAGCCAGGCGCGGAAAGCCTGGCGTGGGGTGTTGCTTCATCAGCGCCGTGTGTCTTCAATTTAACTTCAATCCAACCAACAACTACAGCAAATAGCGATACATATAGTTGGCCGTGCCGCGGCTCAGAGTCCCCATGATAATCGTCAGTAGTCTGAAGACACAGGAGCAGGAAGCATCCTGGACTGGGGTGCATCTCATCCTAGCCGTGCTGACCAGTGCATCGTGGATTCCATAAAAGCAACCAGGGCGAAGCTCGGAACCACGGTTCTCTTCTTCAGTAGTCTGAAGACACAGGAGCAGGAAGCGTCCTGGTTTTGGGGTGCGACCCGTGCTCCGCAATCTACTGTTCATACTTGTTTGTTGGACACAGCTGACTATTGCTAGGCTCAGAAGCCCGATTTTCTTCCAGATGTCAGAAGATGCAGGAGCAGGATGCATCCTTATATCGGGGTGGGGTCATCCCAGCCATCACAGCTGCACGGTGCATTGACATGTCTAGTCTGAAGTAAAGCGCCGCGCGTCGCGTTTGCCGCCGAGCTTGGTACGGATGGTGAGAACAGGTCAACCTACCGTTGCGTTGTCTGTCTGACAGAGACTATTGCTGCAGTCTCACCTCCATGCTGCTGAAGCCCGCATTGCCACGTGGCCTGACACCTGCATGGTCTCTCTTGCAGCGCGTGTTATCAAGGGTTTGAGACCCAATGGCGCACCGATACGGACTTCGGTGACCTCGCCGCACTCGCCAAAGAAGTTGGCGAGCTCCTCGTCGGTCGCGGACCAGGGCAGGTTCTTGATGAACACCGTGGAGCTGCCCTGCGCAGCTGAGTCGTCGCCGTCGCCGCCCGCCGGCGTCGCCGCCTCGTCGGCCTTGGCCTTCTTGGCCGCCTTGGGCGTCGCCGCCTGCAGCGACAGGATTTTCTGGTTTAATTTGGAAAATTTTTCGGAATATCCTCTGAAATGTAATCTGGGACAGCCCTATGGCCTTAGATGGCGTTGTCCAGGACTTTCTTGGTGGCATGCTGCGCCGGCAGCCTGCGGCTAGAACAGACAGGAGGCGAGGCGGGGTGGCTCAGGGTCTCGTGTTCCGCCTCTTGGAGAGATAGTTCCAATCCGGTGACAAGGAGGCAGAATGTGCCCCGAAGTTGTGGTATGTTATCATCACAGCCAGCGCGCCTCGTCGATGATGTGCTTGTCATACAGAACAAGGCTCAGGACACCTTTTATACCGCATCTCGAAAAAGGTCAGCAAAAAGAGCGCAGGAAGTGCTCGTGCAGGTGTGCGTGTTCACATCAGCCCATCTGGCAACTACGGCAACTAAGAACTTCAGCAAGGCTCAGAACCCCGTTGTCTGCTGAAAAGCAGATGCGAGGGCCAGGAAGACCCTCCATCGGGGGGTGCTTCATCACAGCCATGTGCACACGTCATGCTACCGGCTAGAGCGGTCTCACCGCTGTGCACGCCGACGTGGCAAAGCAAGCCTCTGCGCAACTGCATATGCAGCAACGGCAGGGCAGCTGTGGTCAAACTACTGACCACAGACTCACTAGCATGACCTATAAACAGGAGCTTTGAGCTACAGAAGGTGCGCACCTCTTCGGCCTTGCGCTTGGAGGCCTTGGCCTTCTTGGGCGCCTCCTCCTCCTCGGACTCCTCCTCGTCAGAGTCCTCCTCCTCTGAAGACTCCTCTGCCGTCTCCTTGGCCCGCGCCTTGGCTGCCTGCAGCAGGCCGCGAGGAGAGGATGAGTATATAGAGAACATGAATGGCGGTGTGGCTTGGAACGAAGGGGCGGCCGTCAAGTCGTCGCACGCGGCAATCCGGAAGAGGCGCGTGCAGGGGCTCAGGACTACGGTTGTCTGCATTTGTAGCAGACAGGGGGTGCAGGTAGCAACACTGAGTGAGATTGTATTTCATCACGGTCAGCCCAGCCAGCAAGGCGTGTGTGGATGCAGAAATGCAGTGCATGGCATCAGAACCTCGTGTGTCAGCCTTGGAGGCAATTGGTGTAGGGTGCAGGATTGCGCCCTGAGTGAGGCGTTGCTTCGTCACAGCCTGAACACAGGCAGCAGCCGCCGCAGCGATAAACCGTCTGAAAACACTGAAAGCGTACCGCTGCGAGTGCTGGCGCCTCCTCGTCAGACTCCTCCTCAGACGACTCGTTGCCGTCCACCTCCATGGCCGCGGGCTTGGCGGCGGCGGCCTTCTTGGCGGGCGGCGCCTCGTCCTCTGAAGACTCCTCCTCCTCGGAGGAGCTGTCTGCTGCCTTCGCCGCCTTCTTGGCGGCCACGGGGGCCGCCTTCTTGGCGGGCGCTGCCTTGGCTGCGGGGGCTGCCTCCTGCGGCATGGAGGAAGGAATCGGTCAGCAAACAGGATGTGACGCAAGGTACCCGGATGTGTAGGAGCTGGCTTAGAAATGGACATGGCGCGGCACAGCGGCCACTCCCGCCACCTATGCACCTGTTCGGCAAGTTGGCGTTGCTTCAACATCGTGTCAATGCACGGTCGAGCCGAGTACCCGCACACCTCGCCAGAGGATTCCTCCTCGGAACTCTCCTCCTCCTCAGAGGAGGAATCTGCCTGTGCCATTGCCGGCTTCGCGGGCGACGCCTTCTGCCGCACATGCCGGGACGGTTATGAACGCTAGATGAACCTGTTTGCTAAAATTCGTCTAAGACCGGGCTGAGAATGGGCATCCATCTGGACCATCAAGAATCAGACCTGAGAGGGATCCTTGCGGCGACATGAGACTCTCAGTGCAACCAGGAGACAATCAGGGCGACGTACACTCAGAACCAACCGCACCTCCTCGTCTGAGGATTCCTCCTCAGAGCTCTCCTCCTCAGAGCTGGATTCTGCCTTTTTGCCGGGCGCCGCCTTCTTTGCCGGCGCTGCCTTCTTTGCGGGAGGGGCCTCCTCCTGCCACAGATCTTACAACCCCTCACGGTTCCAGTTGCGTGCGGCTGGCCTCTTCTTGGATGCGAGTTAGTTCTGGTGCTGCAGAAACACAGCCAGAGAGACTGCCCAGTGCAGAGGAGAGTTGAAGGTGTGTTGCAGAAATCCGCACCTCGTCAGAGGACTCCTCTTCAGAGCTGGAGTCTGCCTTGGCAGCAGCCGCCTTCTTGGCCGGAGCCGCTGCCTTCACCTTCTTCGCAGGCGGCGCCGCCTGTTGCACAAGCAGCACATATATCTCAGAAGGATACATACGAAACAGCAGGAAGGAGACTGGAAACATTGTTCGCGCTTGACACCGTGTCTGTATGTCAAGCACTCTGCAAGCCATCAGCCGTCTCTTCGGGATGTCGAGAAGGCGCGTGCGGCAGCAGACTGCGGCTGCCCTGCATGGTGGCGTGGACTGTTGCAGCTGCGCAGAGCTGTCTGATCATGCTCACCTCCTCGTCAGAGGACTCCTCCTCGGAGCTCTCCTCCTCGCTGCTCTCAGCCGGCACAGGGGCGGCAGCCTGCAAACACGAAAACAGGGTCAGGCAGCGCCAAAGAGGCTCTGGTGCAGGTTGCGTGGCCATGATGGTGAATATGGTCGCCAGGGAGGACTGAAAAACGCACGAGTCTTTGTAATAGAGCAGGTGGCAAAGTCTCCAAACACTGCCGCCGTGCAAACTGCTGCACAACGAGCAACTAAGAAGTGCAAGCACAACAGGCCAGAGCGGAGGCGCGCCTTCTTGGCTGCGGGCTTTGCCGCCTTCACAGGCTGTGCGGGCTCCTCATCGCTGGAGCTCTCCTCCTCAGACGAGCTGGAGGGCTGCAGAGAACATCAGGGGCAAACTGTCGGAGACTGGAGATTGCCTAACATGTAGCTTGCCCATCATGTATACGTTGAAGACGCAGGGTTCATGGAACTTTGTAGGTGCGAAGCGGACGATCGGAGGCAAAACGAAAGCCGGCGGCTGGTTGCAGCCGACACACGAGCGCCCGACACTGTCGGAACCCGGGCTGCCAGCCTCGAAACTTGCGCAAGCGGTTCGGTATGATGCGTAAACATGTTTGCAGTGACGCTGCAGCATGCATCGGTTGCATGCAGGACCAACAAAGCAAACTCGACATTTCCGTTGAAAATGCACACCGGTGGCGGCTTGGCCTTCTTCTTGGACGACTTGACGTCCGCCTTCTTCGCCATTGTGCAGTTAGTTTTTGCAATCTGTTGTAGCGGGGTAGGGCGAAAAGGACGTTGTGCTCCTACGGCTGGCGCTGCACACGGCAAATGCATTGCCAAGGGGGCGTATGCATTTGAGCCTCAGAAACTCAACGCCGAGCAATAATCTAGGTTAGCTTAGCCATGACTAGCCTGGCCAGGGTTTTGTGCTTGCGCGGAGAGGCAAACGATGCCGAGTGATGCCACACGAATTACCGTGTCGCGGTTTTGCCGACCGGACAGCCCTGGTGCACCGCGCGCCTTGTCCGTCCTGGTCAGTATCGTTCTGCTGTGCGGCGCTGGCGGCCAGAGCTAGCTGGCGACCCTCCAAACGACGCTGGTTGACCGGACAAATCTCTAGACGTTCTCGGCGCCATGGACACCATGAAGCGCGTCACCGGCAGCAAGGCCAAGTCTGGTGGCCTGCAGGTGAGTGGAGAATCATTGCCCAGCGGCTCTGTTCAGTGTCTACACAACTCCGATGATTGGATGTTCTCTCACAACTTCACTACTTTGACGGTTGTTGCGGCTTCGTGCGCAGGACATGATCAATCAGGTCACAAATGAGTCCAGCCCCGGCGCCAGCCCGCAGCTGCTGGCGAGGATCGTGGAGTACATCAACAGATCGCCCGACAGGTGGATTACAAAACCCCCCACTTTCGCTTCGCGAGCTGAGGAGCAGAGACAAACATTGTATTTGCACTGACAATGCCTCTTCTCCATTCTGATTTGCAAACAAAATTCTGGGACTGGCGGCAGCAGGTCTCTGGTGCTGTCCGCGCGCAATGGTGATGCACCTGCTGCACTCCATGCAGCAATACCTCGTTCTTGAATCAAGACATTATACAGTCAAGACAATATACAGCTGACTGTCAAGTGCAGGGGCTCGGACAAGGCCCTCAAGTACATGAACAACCGCTTCAAGCAGAAGCATGTCAAAGTGCAGAACCTGACGCTCATCGTGAGTCCGCAAAGCTTCCCGCTTGCTTCACTAGAGAGCAGAGAGAGTTCTGTCTTTGCATGCAAGCAAGCTTCCAACCTGGCATGCAAGAGCCGCATGCACGGGACACCCTTTGATTCCGGGCTAACTGTGCTTATAATATAGACGCTGGAGACGTGCATGAAGCGGTGCGGGCACATGTTCCGTGAGAAGCTGCCATTTTCGGACCTGTTCTCGGAGCTGCGCAAGATCGCGACCCTTAAGCGCAAGGTACTGCGCTCACGTGCCGTAAGTTGCACATATTGATCTGTATGCCATGACGTGCACACCTTCGAGGATTGCGCCCTGGCACCCATGAACTCTTATAACGTTTTGTTGTGCCATCTGCACTGCACAGGCGGACGTGCAGATCTACAACAAGATCCTGGCGCTGATCGAGGACTGGTCCGAGGCCATCGACCTGCCGGCCTATCGCCAGGAGCTCACTGAGCTGCGGGTGCGACTCCGGCAGTCTGCACTTTTTAGCAGTCTATGATCTGGTAGTGTATTGCCATCTGACACCCGCCTGCATCTGTAAGAACTGTTGCGTGATCATCAGATGTTGCATGCAGATGTTTCAGATGAGCTATGCAGCTGTAGCGCATGCGGCATGGCTGCTGGAACTCCGTCACACCCAACTGTTGTGAATGTCATCGGGCATGCAGAACAAGGCGGTGCGCTTCCCGACTCGCAACGCGCGGGATCTGTCAGAGTACAAAGAGGGCGGCACCATGAACGCGCTCGGCCAGCCGCAGGTACTACACCAGCACTCGTTGTCACAGGCCTTCATGGCCAACGCGCATCGTTTCGTCGCTGTTTAGCGCATACCTGTAGAGTGACGCTCGCCTGCTGCTTGGCTAAATCTCCGCTCCGTGCCATCGCCTTCTTGTGCGTCAGCATGTTTCATCACAGTTTTAGTGAGTCCGTTGCACCATGGCGCAGGCGCTGCCGCCGGGGGCAGGCAGTGCGCTGCGGGGCGAGTATGACGGACCCGGCTCGCCGCCGGCTTCGGGTGCCTCGCCCACCGGCTCGCGCGCCAGCACCCCCTACGCCTACGGCGGCAATGGCCATTTTGCGCCTTCGCCACCTAAGGCCCCGCCCGGTGGGTGCTGGTGCTCTCGTTTGACAGCGCACCGAGCTGCTGCAACCACGTGCAGCTTGTCGACTTCGGCTGGCCATGCGGTAACTCATCTTGACGGACGATGCAGACGTTCAGCTGCAAGTGTGCAGCATCGCTGCAAAGTTGGACCAGGCCTGCTTTCGTGCCTGCCGTTCTGACGCCACCTTGCTTTGGCGCGGCAGCCAATGTGGCGAGCCTGCCAGACAACCACCTCGCGGCGGGGCAGCCGGCGATGAAGCTGCGGGACGACCTGTTTGCCGCGAAGAACAGCGCCGACCTGCTGTCCGAGATGCTGGCCTCCATCTCCATCCACGATCCCGTCGACGTGAAGCAGGTGTGGATCCTGGCAACCGAACTTGTGAAACGGGTCGAATGGTGCTTCAGACGTGATGTGCTGTTGGACATCGTCAGATTGGCAATCTCTGCATGCTGCTGTGCGTATACTTAGATGAGGGTCGTGCTGCAAAATGTTTGTGTATGCCGCTGCAGGACCACATCGGAGAGCTGGCAGGGCAGTGCGAGGCGATGCTCCCGCGGCTGGCAACCCTGGCGGAGCAAGTCACTGACGAGGTGCGAAGCATGTGTGACAGGCTGCTGCATGTGCCAACACACAGTATGGCGTGTCCCTGCTTGTTGCGTGCAACTCTGCATCTACGATTCCCTGCCATCGTGTCATAGCGTCACTGTCAAAGCACACCGCTTGTCTGAGACGCGCGCTGTCCACTGCAGGGCAACCTGAACCAGACGCTGGCCGTGCACGGCGACATGGAAGAGTCGCTCATCAAGTACCGCAATCTGCTGGAGGTGGCGGAGGGCCGCGCGCCGCCGCCGCAGCCATCGCCGCGGTCTGGCGGCCTGGCGGCCGCTTCCTCTGCCTCGGCGCCGCCCGCCGCCGCGCCGCCGCCCGCCAAGCAGGCCAGCCTGAGCCTGCTGGACTTTGACGACGACCCCAAAGCCTTCAGCGGCGGCGGCGCCAGCCCCTCCGCCGCTGCGGCGGCCGCCGGCAGCGCCGCGACCGCCGGCGCCGTCGCGGCCTCACGCGCGCCGCATGCGGCGAGCGCCCCAGCGGTGGCGACGGAGGCGCCGCCGCGGCCCAGCCCGCAGGACCTGCTGGCGGACCTGTTTGACGCGCCCCCCGCGCCGGCGAGCCAGGGCTCTGGCGGCCTGCCGCCGTCCCAGTTCGGCAGCCAGCCGCAGTTTGGGGGAGGCCCGCCGCAGTTCGGGGGAGGCCCGCCGCAGTTTGGCGGCGGCCCGCCACAGTTCGGCGGCGGCCCGTTGCAGTTTGGGGGAGGCCCGCCGCAGCTTGGCGGCCCGCCGCAGTTCGGGGGAGGCCCCCTGCAGTCTGGCGCCGGCGGCCCGCCGCAGCAGCAGGCTGGCTGGAACGGCCCTGTGCCGTCGCAGAAGGACACCGCCAACCCCTTTGGCGACGTCGGCGGCAATGGAGGCGGCGGCAGCGCTGCGTCACAGCCCGGCAGCGCGAAGCAGGGCCAGCAGCAGCCGTCCGCCGGCTCGCAGGGCTTTGCGGCCTTCAGCGAGGCGCCGGCCTTCGGCGGCTCGCCGAGCAGCCAGGCGCCAACCGCGTCCAGCCAGGGCCCGCCCAACTTTGGCGGCCAGCCGCAGCAGCAGCAGCAGCAGCCGTTCGGCCAGGCGCCGCCAAACTTCAGCCAGTCGCCAGGCTTCGGGCCGCCGCCGCCGCAGCAGTTCGGGCAGCAGGGCTTCAGCCCGCAGCCCGGCGGCCCGCACGGCTTTGGCGCCTTTGGCGACGCGCCCGCGTTTGGCGGGCCGCCGCCGTTTGGCTCGCAGCGCGGCGGCTTTGGCGGGCCGCCCGCATTTGGCGGGCCGCCTCCCTTTGGCGCGCCGCCCCCCTATGGCCCGCAGGGCGGCTACGGCCCTCCCCACGGCTCAGGTGCGTGTGGCCAATGCGTGGTCTGTCTATGTGCTTGTCTCAATCTTCAGGCGCTCATAATGCGGAGTGCTGTGTGGGAGTCCTTTACATGCTCAGGTGCTATATCTGTTCATGCTGATGAAACAGCTGTTGTACAGTTTCATTTCGTCTCAGAGTCGGTGCCCATGTGCTGCAGGCGGCTTTGGCGCGCCACCGCAGTTCAACAACTCCTTCCACACGCCCCCGGCGCTGCCCGCGCTGCCGCAGCACCAGCACCAGCAGCCGCAGCAGCAACCCAACTTCTCCTCCGGCCAGGGGCAGGGCCAGCCCAACTTTGCCAAGCCGCCGCCTGCCTTCCAGCAGCAGCCGAAGCCTGCCAGCCCAAGCTTTGGCGGCAACGGTGTGCAATCCCGGCTCCACGCACAGCCTTCCCCGCCGTAATGTCATGCACCTGTGCCTTCGTCTCCCTCTGTGCTCATGTGATGTTCATGGCTTGCGGGTGCAACAAGCTGTGCACCGAGCTGACACTGCAGAGCATGCTTGGCACAAACAATGTGCATTGCACGACCCGCAGATCACTCGAGCGGCCTCATTCCTGCAGTCAAGAGCTCGTCGCCGTCTGCCGCCGGCTCCGCCAACCCGTTCGATGACCCGCCTGCACCCAGCCGCCCTGGCGCAGGTGAGTTCCTGGTGTACTTTCCAGCCTGAGATCCACAGAGTGCCAAGCCGTTTGCAGTGCCGCACGTTATGTGGCTGCTGGAGATCCTCCATGCTCTGCCCCTGCTGGCATGCATGTCTCATTCCGCCCAGTGATTTTTGTCGCCACTTCTGGCGGGCACCGTCAGAAGCTCATGTCTCGAACGTGCCACAGGCGCACCCTCCAAGCTGCAGCCGCCGCCGCCGCCTTCGGCCAACTCGCGCCCGGCAGGCGGCGCTGCCCCCAAGCCGTCATGGCCGCCGCCAAACTCTGAGGACCCTTTCTCTGACCTGGGACAGCTGCCGCCGCCCATACGGCGATGAAGCGACAGAAAGGTGCCCGGGTGCTAGACCCAGCGGTGGGGGCGCAGCACTCGGGGCCTGTGCCCCAAGGTGGCCGCACAGACTTTGTGGGGACAAATCAGCGACCACCAGCCGGGCGCCACGCTGAACAATTGGAGTTATCCTGTGTGACTTGCAGTGCCTCGCGCCAAGGTTCATGAGCGCGCATTGCGCTTCGCGTCCTGGACTGAGGAATCCTGATTTAGACTTTGATTCTTCACATCTCTCTTGCTTCTTGATGGATCTTGTTCACAGTGGTGGGCAGGTAGGTAGCATTTTGTTCCGGTGGGAATTCAATTTCGAAGATCATTCCAGGCTGTGTACCTACACATGTGCAGTGTCCTGCGCCCTGCCCAGAGAAGCGATCGGCGCCACAAAGTGCACCATTGAGAGCACATTCGTAATCACAATTGAATGTTTCGACCTGCACAAATTGCCTACCACATGTTCGTCTGGACGAGCCCCATGGAAAGCATGGCTTCTAGACCTAGAATTTGAAACTGCAAACGTGACCCGAGACCAATTTTGCCGCAAGTGGCAACCCTTGCCGGCTTGCAGCACACGGCATTGTGCGAGCCATCGCTATTGCCACATTACCGGTCTGGCTTGTAGCTGACAGCCTGCCACGCCTAGTTGAACAGGCGGTGCAGCTTCTTCGAGCCCAGCAGTTTCGTGGACTTCGGCGGCTCGCTTTTGGGGAAGAGCGACTGGTAGTGGATCTGCAAACGCAACAGTAGGAGGAGTCACGAAAGTTTGTTTTCGCAGGCGTGCAGGGGACACTTTCAAGGGCTGGACCATCGACAGGGACATTCTCAAGGCTGTTAAGACACCCGTGACAGTGGTGAGGCACACCTCCGCCCAGAAGCTGAGGTACAGGCAGCGGTGCGACTTCTCCGACGCCGGCGTGATGGCGATGAACGCCGACTCTGGGTAGGAGGTGAGCACGCAGATGCGCAGGCCAAAGGCGTCCGCGACGGCCTGCAGCGTCACGTGGTCGCCCCATGTGCCTGCGCGCCAGCGAATTTCACATTGATGACAAACCGATTTGAGTAACCTTGTGCACGATGCGCAAGCCAAACGCGTCCGCGACGGCCTTCAGCGTCACGCCACTGAAAAGCAGCTGTACGGCAGGTGGAGGGCTCCAAGCACTGCATCCAGGGCTGACTCCTTCTGTGGTGGCGGCCACCAGGCTGCGTCCAGTGCAGCGCAGCCGGTGCAGCGCCCTCACATGATCCGCTGATCGTGTGAGTTGCCCACACCACACAACATCTCGAAAGGGTGGGGATCAAGAGCATACTGAAAGAAATATTGACAACAGAGAGTCAGTGTAGTGAAACCGCACCCAGCTGCTCCATCTCCCAGCAGTACTGCCAGAAGTCGGTGGGCACGAACAGCGCGTAGGTGGCCGCGTTGGAGCGCAGGTGGTGCACCGCTATGCGCCGCACGTCCTCGTGGTATTTAGAGTCCCGGTACAGCTGGTCCGCCACTGCAGGAACAACACAAATGATACTTGAGCGGACAGAGTGAACATCGTTGAAGAGCACCGCAATGCGCCGCGTGTCCTCGTGGTATTTAGAGTCCTGGTACAGCCGGTCCGCCACTGCAGCAGGAATGCACAGCAACTCAGAAACGGGTGCATTCCACTGCATGGCGTCGCGATTCGCATCCTCATCGCGCTTTGCAACCCAGTACAGCTGGTGCGCCGCTGGAGACAGGAACAACACAACAACAGTCCACTGCAGCGCACACTGCAGTAAACAAACTGCTGGTGGGGGGAAGACGTCAGCAGGGGTGGCAGCAACGGGACACCAGGCACGATGCGTTGCAGGCCTCTCCTGAATGTGTGCACCTGCTCTGAACTGGCAGTTGCCGTCGCCCTTGATCTTCCGTTCACACAGGTTGTACTTCTTCAGGCGCAGCTCCAGCCTGCACAGGAGTCGACACAACGGGCATGATATTTTTAGAAATCAAAAGCCTGCGAACAGGGCAGAAGAGCTGTCACATTGGCGAGTTGAGCAATCGCTTCCCGCCAGACGCACCGTGTGCGGGCCATCTCAGAGGTCTCAGGAGCTGTATGGACGGAGTTGACGCGCGGCGTGTGCTGCGAATCAAAACAGCAGAGTTTGTAACTGCGCTGTTCAACATCCAGGCTCAATGCACATGGTGCGTCCCCACCAACAGGCCTTGCAACATGCTTCTTTCCTTTGCAAACGAGACCACAGCCAGGCTGACCCACAACAACCAAGCTCAAGCAGACTCACCGGCACGGCGACAATGCCAGACATCTGCCGCCCCAGGGCCGCGTCATAGTGGTCACCGCTGCCAAATCGCCAGCGCTCGGACTGCTGCTGGTTCTGGAATGCAACCGGTGTCCCGCCCCCTGCAACAGGCCACGACAGAGCATCAACATACCTGCAAGACTCAAATGTAAACAACAAATATCGCAGGGGGATGCAGCGATTGGGTCTACGTGCCTGCCATCGTCAGGTTCTCAATCGCAGCACTGATAGCCGCAGGCGGGGGCGCGGCGGCGTCGTTGCCGTGGACCTCACCCTGCATGCTGTGGGCGCAAGGTGCGCCCCGCGGCGCCGCCGACCGGTGGCCGCTCTGATAGTGCCCATTGTGGTACCCCTGCCCGTTCTGGTACCCCATTGGCGGCGCCGCCGCTGATGCACGGCCGACGTAGTGCAGCGGCGGCGCCGCTTCCGCGGGCGGCCGCTGCGGCAGGCCGCCGTGGCCGCCGGCGGGCGGGAAGCCGTCGTACTGGCTGCCGCTGCTGCTGGAGGGCGCCGCCGTCGGCTGGTTGCCTCCCGGCACGCGCAGCGCCACCGGCCGCCCCGCCGGCTGCGCCGCCGTCGCCTGGGCGCGGGAAATCGTGACGGCGGGGGCGCCCGACCGCTGCTGGTGCTCCAGACGCGCGAGCGCGATCGCCAGCTCGTGGTCGGCGCGCGAATCCGGCGCGACTGGCGTGACGAACTGATTGCTCTTCATGCTGGCGCCCGGATCAATGTTGCGCTGCGCGAAGAAGGGCTGCAGGTCGCCGCCTGCGGTGCAGGGACGGTGCACGGTCAGCACGGCAGAGTCAGCGCGGCGTTCCACAGCGGACGCCGAGGCGGCGCAACGTCTGGTCTCAGGGGCGGTGCACAGTCCGCACGGCAGAGTCAGTGCGGCGTTCCACAGCGGACGCCGAGGCGCCGAGTCTGGTCCTGCTGGCAATTGCAGGACGCGCCCCGCCCGCATATGGTCAAGCGTCTGAGGGACACCGTCAGTCAAACTTGAAATGCGTGCTCATGAGCTGGATGCAGAGGACGACAAATGAGGCCTTTTGAAGGTCTCATTGAATGACGGGCAGCTAAGCAGGCGCGTAAGCCCGGCCCCCAGGACAGATCTGGGTCTGGTAAGGAAGGGATTTCTCAGCAGCGACAATCCGTGTGACGCCCCGACAATCGGTGGTCGCATTGCAAGACGATCCAATTCAATCGGGAAGGATGGCTGGGTTGTCTCGGGGCCGGCAGGCGAGTGTAAGAACTGCGACGTACCCATCTTTACGAGCGCTGTTGTGCACTCCGCGCGCACGCGCGCGTGCTATCAATCTGCCACGCTCGGGTCCTCCGGCTCAATAGTAACCTCTGCTGCAAGGGCAACTGGCCAACGCTGCTGCCAAATGCAGCAATTTACAACTGCACGACAAGGTAACGCCTGCAGCGTTAAAGCCCAGCTGCTAGGTGGATCATTTCCGAAGGCAAGCTACTCAAAGGCGCTGTGATGCTATGGATTTGCCGAATGCGTCGGTGTGACGCAAGAAAACGCTGAGGAAGCGTTGAGGAGTGCCCTCGGCCGAGTCCGGTCGAAGCCGTGACGCGATGGCTCCTGGAATGCTGGAAACGACCAACTGCAACACCCTACTTCTTTACCGGTCACAGGGTTTTCCTTGCAGCCGTACCACCCGTATGCCAGCGATGCCGAGGCCCAAAGACTAATTTGTTTGTTGCGACACATCACCAACAATCGTTGAAAGGGGCTTTGGGTGAAGTGGCGCATCCATCCAGTCCGGCAGCCATCCGAGAGCTTGCAGCACTCACTCGCCTGATGAGGTTGATCTAGCACGGTGTTGATAGAGACGCAAACCATGGGGCGGCCTGGCCCGGCAGCAGCTTTTGCGCTGCTTGCATGTCTGGCAGCCGTTGGATCCGTGTCGGCGGAGCTGACCATCGAGCGCTATGAGCGGCAGGCGCGCTGCTGACTGATGTCCACACGCGCTCGCTACAACATGCATGGCACTGTGTGCCCGCTCTTGATGCACAATACGACGCGATATCTTCATCTTGCTGTACTGCAGGTCAGTCTAAAAAACCAGTTTGTGGTGGCGGTGGACCAAATCACACTGAAAAACGCCGCCGGCAAGTCGCCAGTCTCCACCTTCCAGTGGTGCACGCTCGAGGAGCACGTGCCGCACCTGGCGTACCTCGCAGTGAGTCCCCCCAAATGCACATGCACGTTGATGCGTTGATGGACCATCCATGAACCATGTTGCCGAGGGTCTGCGCCAACAACCTGCAGTCCTCATCGCAACACTTCTCTGCGCCACCAGATATGATGCCCTGCCCCTCTGCCGCTGCAGGTGTCCTCTGAGGCCGACGGCCCAGTCCCAAGCTTCCAGACAGTGAGGCTGCTGTCTATCACAAATTGCTGGGCACTGCCATGGTATGAGCCGCCAATGCACCATCACTCCAGCGACTAGGCGTCGACTCCGCTGCTGCTGCTGTGACCGCGCAGAGGCTGCCAAAGGCAGTGGCCGGCACGCCCGCCGGCATTGTGTGCGTGGATGTCCCAGCAAACGGCGGCAACGGCGCCAAGCTGGAGGCGGGAGCGCAGGCGTCTGTCACGATCTCGGCTGTCTACACGAAGCTGCAGGTGAAAATCATTCCCAAAAGTGCAGTTCGGCTCCTGCTCAGAAAGCTCGAGGCCGGCGCGCAGGCGCCTGTCTGGCGCGCAGGCGCCTGTCACGGTCTCGGCTGTGTACACAGTGCTGCATGTGAAGAACGGGCCGAAAACCTGCAATCTGCAGCTGTGCTGATGCAGTGTTGATGTGGAGACGAACAGTCTTTCAGGGGGCAGATCCAGGCTCAAGCATGCACTGAGTGTGAAGTCCGGCATGGCGCGGGAACCCTTGCCGTCGACCGCTGCCAGCGGCTGTATCTGATTGGTCGCGTCTCTGAGGAGCTTTGTCACGTTCTGACTCTTCCAAATTCTGTGCGCGTCATGACAGGTGCCCTTCCCGAAGACGGTGACTCGGGGCCGATTCTTTGAGCGGTTGCTAGGCTACAGTGATACGTTCTGACTTTCATGCAAATTTGGGTGAGCAGGTGCCCTTCCCGAAGACGGTGACGCAGGGCGACCCGCAGCGGGTGCTGTACAAGGCCAACCTGTACGCGCTATCGCCCTACCCCATCGCCAGCCAGGGCGTCAAGGTGATGCCCCGTCCGTTCAAAACCCTATATAGCCGTCAGCAGCTGAGTAGATACGTCACAACGTTTAGTTTTAGTTTTAAAGAAGCTCTACTGCTGCGCACATCCTGCGCTTCTTGTGACTGTACCTGTATGCACTGTCGCCCTACCCAATTACCAGCCAGGGCGTCAAGGTGCGCTCGATCTGGCGCTGAACCGCTCGTATCCAAGCACAGTCCAACTGCTTGACAGATGCTCGTTGTTATATATTTGCACCCGCCTGTAGCCCCTGCCGTGCGTCGGAAAGGGTGCACGATTGGCAGCCCTCGACGGCTGGAGTGACAGTCTCTCCTGCGGCGCTGCATTCAAAGCATTATTGTACTGGCATGTCCCATTGACGTTCTTCATTGATGTTTCCGCAATCTGAGGCGGCGGGCGACCCGATCAGCGCGACAGCACGAGAGGCGGGAGCAGCGCGGGCTCAACTTGAACTGCCCTGACACGTGTTGTCCGGCGCCGCCGCAGTTTGATGTGGCGGGCGAGCTGATCAGCGCCACCAAGCACGCCAAGCGGGAGCAGCGCGGGCGCACGGTCTTCTACGGCCCCTTTGCTGAGGGCGCGCCGCTGTCGTTGGCCCCCGTGGCGCTGCACTACGTGAACAACGCGCCCTTCGGCGTCGCCAAAACCCTGGAGCGCACGCTCGACCTCGTGTGGGGCAAGCTGCGTGTGGAGGAGCGCTATGTGGTGGTGCGTGTTGTTTTATAGATATCTTTATCGGGGAAGCAAACAAAGGAACAGAGATGAATATAATTCGAGGAGCGCCACATGGTGGTGAGTGATTCCTGTCTGTCTCTTGTGATTCCTTTGGTCCGTTATGGGATGACAGATGAAGACAAAGAGGAGCGCCATGTATTGCGAGTGCCGTGCATGTTGTTATATGCTAGTGGTGTGCCAGATGATGTTGCTGCTTTGCTAGATTGGGGTCCGCCTGCGCTCCCCGCAGCTCAGCCGAAGAGCATGTCCAGCATGGGCGCTTTTACAATGCATGAGTAACCGTCTGCATGCCCAGCAGGAAGTGCAGCGCAGCATGTGACTGCGACACAGCCGCGATTAGGCTGACAGTATGGCTCTTGTCTGTGTTGACACGCGCGCCTCCCAACAAGTTCCTAATTGCCTCGCCTTGCCCCCGCAGACGCACGGTGGCGCCAAGCTGGTGGGCGCCTGGTTGCGGCTGGACTATCGATCAGGCAGTCGTGCTGGTTACAAAACAAACAAAACAAATTAATCACCTGTTCGGAATTCGTGCCTCACAGACGCATAGCGATCCACATTGGTGGGCGCTGGACAATCAGCCATGTGATGGCGCTTGCTTCTTGTCATGTGACAGGCTCTGACGTTCGACATCCTTGCCCCTGCAGACGCACGGCGGCGCCAAGTTGGTGGGCGCCTGGTCGCGCTACGATTACCAGTCGGACCCCAGCCGCTATGCGCAGAGCTCTTTCAGGGTGCGCCTCGCCGCCCTGTGAAGGCGGTTCATGCCAGTGCCTGGACGGCCAGAAGGGGATACCAACCTTGCAGTCGTGTGCAATGCCAGAGTGGCGCAAACCTTCGAAACCCAAGTACTTGCAGTGCGAAACAGCACCAGGAGCACTGCCAAGTTCCGTTCTTAAGCATCCTTCTTGTGCTGTCACAGGAGCTGCCGGCGGACGCGCCCGCGGTGGCGCGCCATGTGTACTTCCGCGACACCATCGGCAACGTCTCCACATCCGCTATACGCATGACGAAGCAGGGGGTGCGTGTGGTGGTTCCACTACATCCTGAGGGTCCGCCATGCCGCCGGACAGACGAATCTGCTTGGTGCTCGTCTGGTGTAACGCCAGCAGCTGCATGTCCGCACCTGTGCGTGCAGCATTCCCATGATTGGGAAAGCACCGTGTGAGCATGGACTGATGATCATTTGTGTACACTCTCTGTTCCTGCTGGAGACCCGTCAACTGACACTGAGCCCACTGCATATGACCTCGTGCATATGGATGATTTAGTCTGCAAGCATCGCTGCCGCGCATCGTGTTGTATGTCGGCTCTCGTGTCGATGTTAATCTCATATGTATCAAAACCTAAACCCCGTCTGAAAAGAGGAAACTTGACCGTGCACCGCAGACGTCGGTGGCGCTGCTGCCGCGCATCCCGCTGTACGGCGGCTGGTCGACGGATTTTGTGTACGGCTTCGAGGTGCCGCTGCGCGCATTTTCGGCGCGCGCCGCCGACGGCCGCAAAGAGCTGCTCTACAGCTTCTCACCGCACGTCAAGGGCCTTGTCACCGACGAGCAGACCATCCGGGTGCGTGCTTTCAATACGTAATGCAGGCTGGGACTGTATGCCGTCTGTCTTTCGACATGTCATCTCCAGACGAGGACCTCAGGTCCTGGCCGGAGTTGCCGGAGTTGTTTCAGGAAGAGTCGAAGGAGGCAAACCCGGGCGCCGCGGCTGCCCACTTGTGGGATCCGGAATGTAGCATGTGGTTGTGGATGGCTGAGGTCAGTGTGCCATTTTGGCAGGTGGTGCTGCCGGAGGGGGCATACGACATCGGTGCCGAGACGCCCTTCGAGGTGGAGCTGTCCTTTGAGCCCAAGTGAGTACCTTCCCGGGGCTCCCTCTTTTGATCCTGGCATTTGTTACCTGGCGTAGGAAGCAGCAACAGCAGCAGCAGTAGTGGCAGCGGCAAGCGCTGCTCTGGGTTGCTACGTGTGAGCCGGGGGGGTACTATAGCATTCGAAGCCTTTGGCCAGTTCGATACAGCTCAGTGGGACCGCCAGCAGGCGTGGGTGCACAAGCGCGCCGCCACACAATGGCACCGGCGCTTGAGTCCGACAGGGCCGCCACGCAACACTAACCCGCGAGCAGTCCCACTTGGGGGCTGCGGGGCCAGCGCCTTTGGACCCGCTGTCTGCCGCGCCGCGTTTCGGCGCGCCGCGGCCTGTGGCTTCGGGATCATGCCGCCATGCACATACATTCTCGATACCAGCCTTGTCATCCCTTGCCACCGCGATTCGACCTTTCTCCTGCATGCGGCCTTGTCGGACAGCCTAACAAGCACAGGAATGTGACATTGGAGGCCACATCTCAAGTCCCAAGGTGTGGACAGCAAACGCGAAAAGCGCAGCGTCCGTAGAGCAGCAGGTCAGCTTTTCAAATGCAGCACGCTCTGCTCATCTCGCCAAACTGCTGCCCCGATGCTGCGAATGCGTTGATCCTTCAATTCTGCAGGTACACGTACCTGAACAAGCAGGGGCGCACGGTGGTGGTGCTGCGCGCGAACAACGTCATCGATGCGCTCAACCAGCCGTTTGTGGTGCGCCTCCGCTTGTCCTGGCAGGCTCCTTGTGCATTCGCGGCTGCTGGGAGCGTGTCTCGCCCTTACCGCTGTGCAAGCACCACTTGCCCCCGGCTTGGCACACCGGCGGTTTCAGCCATGCTGCCACCTCGCACCCGTCACGGCAGCAGCAGTAGTCGGACGGGCGTTGGGCCTTGCAGGGAAGGCTGACTGTGTGTTGAGCCCCTTCCTGCAGGTGCGCTACCGGCTGCCGCCGTTCGCGTGGGCGCGCGAGCCGCTGCTGTGGGCCGCCTCCCTGGCAGCGGTCCTGGGCGCCGTCCTCATCTTCCTGCGCTCCGACTTCAGCCTGGTGCGGCCCGGTGCCGCCAACGAGGCGCGCGGCCGCAGCCAGGCCACCGCTGTCGCAGCCCGCGCCGTGGCGGTCTTTGCAGGCGCGTTTATCAATCTTCAGACCCTCAAAATGATACAGTGTCCGTGTTCCGGCGCCGCCAACGAGGCGCGCAGCCGCAGCCAGGCCGGCGCCCTGGCCGCCCGCGCCGTGGCAGTCTTCGCAGGCGCGCTCCGATCACAGCTCGGAGGCTGTGTCACGAAGAGCATATCGGGAAGGGTAGTGTACTGCGGGGCATCCTGATGAGCGGCATCCCTGCGCAATGGAGGCCCTCTCTTCTCATATACAAGTTGTTTACCGAGCTGCTGCGGCGAATGCCAAATGCTAAGGTCCCACCTGAGCTCGTGTACGATTGCAACGTGATGTGGTGAATGCTGCCTGCAGAGCGGCGCAAGGCGCTGGGGTCGCTGGAGACGGTCTTCGAACGGCCGGGGGTGACGGCGCAGGATGTGCTGGCGACCAAGACCCACACCGACGCGGTGCTAGCGTCCAGCAGCGAGAAGGTGCGCTCAATCCCTGTCGCCAGAGTATTGCTGCAGAAGCCAGAATATTCACTGCAGAAGCAAGGCGCCTTTGGTGTTGCGTCAAGTGTTGAAGCATTGCGCCCTGGGGACCTAGACCCACACTGACGCTGTGCCTGCCAGCAGCAGCGAGAAGGTGCGCCTGCATCCCTGCTCCATCATCACGTGTTCTGGAGCGCCTACTATACCTTGTGCAAATGGTCTTGGGTTTCAGCAGAGCACAGCAGTGCTTTGCGCCATCTCACTCGGCGATGCCCAGAACGCAAATGCAAAAGGCGCGGCATTTCGCAAGGAACCACCGAACCCACCCTGAAGCCCGCTCCTCGTGCGCGCAGTCTGCATTCTCTGCTGTAACAGTTATGACGGACATGTAATCAACAGGACACAGCTTTGCAAAAAAATTTCAGCGATGTTTCCGTCTCCACAGCTGCGGGACGCGCACCGCAAGCTGGAGGCGCTGGCGGGGCCTGGCAAGGCGACGCAGCTCAAGGCGCTGATCGAGAAGGAGGCCCTGGCCGCCGCCGCGACCGCCAAGCTGTTCGCGCGCCGCGTGCACCTGCTCCAGTCTGGCGCGCCGCCGACGGTGCGTCTGTTTTGCCGGCAAACACTGATCATTCTACTCGGTCAGTCTTGCATCTTGGCGTTCGCGCGCCGCCTGCAGCTGCTCCAGTCCGGCGCGCCGCCAATGGTACGAACATCTTTACCTTTCTGCATGATATGCTTTTCCCTGTCTGTGTGGGGGGCTTACCGGAAGAGTCGAGGAGCCTGTCCTTCCGTGCATCTCTGGCGGGTGTTCCCATATGGCTGAGGCAATCTCCGGCAGATGCTGGCGCCGCCCTGGCGCCGCCGATTTGCTGAACTTAACTCAAATCAGAAGCACAACTAAGATGGACACCTGCTTTTTGCAGGAGGTGAAGCTGGAGGCGCAGCAGCGGGAGGCCGTCGCCTCGCGACAAGAGGTCGCAACAGCAGTCGATGCGCTGGCAGCCACCATCTAGGATGGGGCGTGCGAGCGCACATCGACGAGACTGTGACTACTGTGACACGTTATTCTTCTTGGCTTTGCACTATTCGTTGCACCATCTCGTTCCCATAAAGTGTATGAAATCTGAAGGTCACCACTCAACATCGCAAACCCGCAGCACACTCTTTACATCCCACGCCTTACAACCAAGATTGACAACCTCAACATCAGCCGTTCCCGCCCCCATGCTCTGCGTCGAGCTCTGCTGCCTTCGCCTCCGCCAGCCGCTGTATCAAGGCCTGCAACAACACGCACACTCATGGCTGCTATGCCCATGCTACAGCTAGCACATGTGCCAGACCTGCTGCATGTGCGGCGCTCCGAAACACAGTTTGAGTGTCCGCAACAATGGAGGATGTGCCGTGAGAATACGATGCTAGGGACCGCACCTTGATGTCCTCTTCTGCCACCTCCTTCTGCTCCTCGCCCGCCGCCTTGCAGAAGGGGCCGTGCCGGTTGAGCGTGAACGCCACCTCTGCGTGAGGGGCCACACACCACGATCGACGACATGATGGAGACCGTCGCGGCGCGCTGCTGGGCTCACAGAAGCCAGTGTGTTCATGGCGTGCACGCCGGCTGCAAGGATCTACATATCGGAATCAAGCGTCAGCCCTGCTGCACGCATCTCCAGGTGGCCGCTGCAAGAGCTTGGATACTCGTTTCCCCTCGTTCTATGATTTCAGTGGTGCAGCTCCATAACCGGCATCCCGAGGGGAAGCGCACGTTCCGGGGTGAGGGTGCGGCCGCCATAGGGCACCAGGCCCACAAGCGTCTGCAGGCACTTGGTGTTGTGGTATAGCAGCACCGTCGGCAGGTTCATGTCCGGGTACCTGCGCATTGACGAAACAACCTGTTGCTGCCAGCCCATACATGCATGTGGCAGCTGCCGGCCCATGGAGTCCGCACCATTGCCGAGCGAAGCAGTGCTAAACGCTGGGCAGCAGGCCACCAGACCGCCAGGCTGTCTCAAGGATCCAGGCCCAGTACAAGTCCCATGCGATCAAAAATCTCAACCCTAAGCGCTGCAGCTGATCATGCAGCGACCCCTGAGGGTTGGCATCAGCATTTGCACTCACCCTTTGGCTTGCGACACTATACGGCGCATCAGCGTTGTGACTCATCGGCGATGTAGCCGGTCGCTACAACCTGACGCAGCGGCTAAATTGGCTCACCCGGGGATGCAGTCGGTGGACACGATGCGCAGGAACTTGGTGCCGGGGTAGCGCTCAGCCAGCGCATTCATTGCGACCCCCAGCAGCTGGCACACCTCCAGGCTGCAGGTCGGCATGCAGGATATGTCAGAACCCATAGGTCGGAGTATCGGCAGACGCTCCAAACTTGGTGCCGGGATAGCGCTCTGCCAGCGCCTCCATCGCGACGCCCAGCAGCTGGCACACCTCCAGGCTGCAAAGACCTGGCAGGGTGCGACATGAAGCAACTGACGCCAGTGCAACCGAAGTAATCACGCGTCAACCGCCGGCTGCTGCAAACACGGTGACATGATTGGGAGTCCCTCACCGCAGCCCCACAGTTTGCAAAAACTCCCTTTCGGGTGCGCCCTCCCCGTCCTTGTGCAGGTGGACCACCACGTACACGGCGGCGCCCACACAACTTTCAGAATGAGTGGAAAAACAGATGTTTCATGGTATGTCAGATTGAACAACCCTACCCGTCCTTGTGCAGGTGGACCACCACATGGACGTCTGCGCCCGCATTGGTGACCTCCCGCACAAAGTCCGCGCGCCCGATGTCGCGCACGCTGCCAAAGCGTTGCTGCTGCATCGCCGCCTTCTTCAGCTCCGCCATGCGCTTCTGCCTGCGCATGCGCAACAGCAGCTGGTTCCGCTTCCCATCCAGCGTGACGTGTGCGATTGCCAGATGTCTGCCACATCCTTCAGAGCATGTGCGCGCCACGGATGCACGTTGCTTTGACTTGCCGCACACATTGCGGTGGGCCTGCCGCACAGCGGCGCCCCGCTAGGCTGCCAGACAGGCAAGCTGCATGCTGAGTATATCCCTCGGCTTGCTATAAGACATTGCCACTTCAACAGGCACAACAGCACGGTTGAGGAGACTGGGGTGGACACGAGAGCAAGTGAGCAGACCCACCTGTACGCCTCAAGGCCGCGGTCGTCATCAAATTCGTCGCCAAGCTCTTCCAGCTCGTCGGGGGTGCGGTCCTCCAGCCACGCCGAGTCACGTCGCGCCGCCGCCGCATCGTCTGCCGACCCGCTCCACGGCGTTGCCTTCTTGGGCCTCTCCACAGGCGCCTTGTTGCCCAGTTTCACCTGCACGGTTGGACAAGGCACTGTGAATGACATTGAGAGATGACTAGTCATTAGTCCTGTGGATGTAAACATGAATCAAAACTCACGGCCTAGCGCAGCTGCTGTGGAAGAATGGAGTGTTATTCACAAGTCCACCATGACAGCATGCAGCTGGACGCAAGATTGGGTACCTGTATGTCATCCCATTCGGTCGTTGTGCCCTCCGGCTCCTTGTAGGTGGTGTGGTAGTCGCCCATGGCGCCGTGAGCACCGCTACCTCAACTGATTTGTTCAGTTGGCTGTGCCCACATGCACAAGCTTGCGACAGCGAACAGCCAAGCTACTGGTGGGCGCAGAAGCGTGCTGCAACGCGTCTGCTGCACGCAAGGTTCAGATGGGTCGAGCTGAGCAGACTGCGAGATGGATCACAAGGCCTTCAGGGCCATCAGCAGAGTGCTGCGGTACTCTTGGTGAGGCGGAAAACTTGTCAGACCCTCTTGCAAACATGCAAATAACCAGACGCGACTGCAGAACTTGGCTGGTCAGTCACGTGGTTCTTGCGTGATCTTTGTTCTCGGAGCAGGGGACAGCTTGTCCAATACGTCAAAGCTTCACTGCTGAGCCAGTAGTATTCAGCGAAGACGCGCGTTGGCACGTTTGCGCACTTGCTGTCGGACCCGATTTGAGTTCACATTGGTGTCGTCTCGGAAACTTTACGTGTTTGCTGACTTGCCTGTTCGAATCCTTTAGTGAGTTTCTGACGTATTCATCTCAGTATGGCTGCAGACCAGGTCGTGCTGCAATTTCAGGCCCTTCAGGTGGGTCTGAATCCTGCAGCTGGGCCAGCCAACTTGCGCTTGCAATCCTCGTCGCTGGACAAGTTCCTTCTCACATGCGCAGAGTGCGGTGGACTCCACCTTCTGGACCAGGCTCAAGGACCTGAAGCTGGACCAGCTGCACCTGTCAGAGGAGCCGCTGCCGCTGCAGGGTGCGCATCTGCTGGCGTCAAAATTTATTTACCTGTTGGGCATGTGTGCCAGAGGGAGGAGTGCTTCTCGAACAACATTGTTCGTTCGCAGGGTATGTTTCCGCCTCGAGGAGCCCTGATGTGCCACCAAGGCTGCACGTGGATGAAGGGTCCTTTGACGCTGCAGCCCCAACCCTGCCGGTGGGTGCTGCCGCACCACATGCTGTTGACCCATTGTCTGAACATGAAATTAAAAAGGAGAAGCATGTGTGGATCTGAGTAGGTATTGAACCTCTCGTGCAGTACGGCATCTCGGAGTCTGGGACCATACACAACGTTAACAGCCTAGCCGCTTTCAAAGCATTCGACAGGCCGGCAGCAGTGCAGCAGGCAAGGCGCCATTACATGAACTTTTGTGTGCAGCAAGTACATTCCCAGCCATGCCATCATAAGCCTATTGATGTTCACATGATTCTCGTGTGCGTTTCTGAGCACAGGTTGCGCGGCAGGTCTGGGAATCAATCATCAGCGGCGAGGCTCTGACGCAGCCGACTGCCCTAAACCGCTTCCTGCTGTTGACCTACGCGGACCTCAAGAAGTACAAGTTCTACTATTGGTGCGTGTGCTCACCAAATATAAGTTCGCATGACGTGAGATCATGTTCTTGCTTGCGTGCGCAAGGCAGTGCAGATTGGCAATTGTGGCATGGCGCTGGACCATTCGCAAACCCTAGAAATTTTGTCCCTTTCAGGTTCTCCTTTGTGGCGCTGAAACCTCCGGAGGCCTTCACGAGCAGCCCAGCAGTCAGCTTTACCAGCGGCCTCGGCAGCGCTGCAGCCGCTGAGGTGATTTTCGCTGTTTCCATGAAACAAGCACCACACCCGAATTGATTTTCGTCCTGTTCTCCCTCCGGACGCAGCCTGTCTATCATGAACATGGGGCATACATCTGCAGGTGGCGGAAGCATGCGACCAATGGACGGCCGCAGCTGCACGCGGCGGCCTGCCGGCCGAACGGCCGCCATTTTGGCTGGTGGTCACCCGCCCAGGTGACTTTCGCATCGAGCACCTGCAACACAGGCTCGGGACCATCCACTGTGCCTCAGTTCACGATCTCACATTGGCAGAGCAATCACTACCAGAGCCCACATGCATTGCCCTGTTTTGGTTCTTGCTTGAGCACGGCACAGATCCAAGCTGGCATCTGGATCAGATTGGGTTCCTCTGTCCCGGCAGGCGAGAAGTCAGAGTGCCAACCACTGTCACAGTGGGAGACGCTGCTCGGCGAAGCAGGTGCCAGCGGCGGCGCGGACAATTGCGATGGCAGCGCAGGCGGAAGAGGCGCTGGCAGCAACGGCGGCGCAGAGGTGCTGCTGGCGTTTGCGGACCCCGGCAGCGCGCCGGCGCACCCCGGCTGGCCGCTGCGCAACGCGCTGCTCGCGGCTGCGGCGTGGCTGCGGCTGCGGCGGCTGCGTGTGGTGTGCGCCCGGCTCGGCGGCGGCGGCAGGACGGACGCGGACGCCAGCCTGCTGCTGGATGTGAACCTGCCCGAGGTTCCGGCAGGCACGCAAGCCCTTGGAACTGTTGAGTGGTGGCGGCACGCCAGCTGAGCAGCTGAGGATAGAAGTCTAGCTGATCAACCCACATGGCCTCATGGTCCCATCCTCCTAAGAATGCAGCGCGGCAGGCGCAGCGACCTGCAGTCTCGACCGAAGGCACACCTTCGGCCCTGCAGGCTGGTGTGGGCAGCAGGGCGATTCACCCGCTGCAGTGGGCTGGGAGGCGGCCGCCGGCGGCAAAAAGCAAGGCGACGGCAAGGAAAAAATCGGCCCCCGCCAGGTGACACCCCGGAATACGCCAAACTCGGAACAAACTGTGAAGCTCATTCGAGCTGACTAGCTGCTTCATCTCTAACGAACCTCCATGCATAACCATGCATCCGCCTGTCCTCCGGCTGACGGAACACCTGGCCACCCTCGCCTCCTGGGGCTACTTCTTTGAAAATATGTGGACCTGCAGGCTGGTGTCAACAGTTTCGAGATCGACAGAACCGAACGCCCGAAACTCGCATCAGTCAATCGCATCAGTCAGCAAGTGTTGCGGCAGGTGACACTCGCGGCGGCGATGGATCCGCGGGCGCTGTCGGAAGGCGCGGTGGACCTCAACCTGAACCTCATGACACGGCGCGCAAAAGCGCATCCTCCAAATTCCACACAGTGGTTTCACAAGTACAAACTGCTGCGTACAGGTGAACCTCGCGGCGGCGATGGATCCGCGGGCGCTGGCGGAAGGCGCGGTGAACCTCAACCTGAAGCTCATGAAGTGGCGCGCGGCAAGGTGGCTCGACCTGGATGGCCTCGCCGCCACGCGCTGCCTGCTGCTCGGCGCCGGTGCGTCGATTCGTTGACCCTGTTGACTCCAGTCTGGTGTTTCTTCTCGTGAGTTGCTGCCCAGAGACGCTCATCGGCTTCGGATCTGGATGCTTGGACACGCCTGCAGTGGAGCAAACCATGGGAGCATCAGCCCTGCCTGCGTGCCTTACAGCTTTGGGGCACACTGTTCTCGGCAGGCTGCGAGGCCATACGAGCTGGTGACTGCGGTCCGTCTCTGAAAGTCCATTGTGTTCGTCTCCCAACCTGGCATGTTCGTAACACAAACTGGCCTGTTGGTGACAGGTACGCTGGGCTGTGCGGTCGCGCGCACGCTGTTGGGATGGGGCGTGCGCACCATCACCCTGGTGGACAACTCGGTGGTGTCCTTCAGCAATCCCGTGCGCCAGTCGCTGTACGCCTTTGCGGACTGCCTGGACGGCGGAAAACCCAAGGCACAGGCCGCGGCGGACGCCCTGCAGGTGCGGCAACCGAGGCTGAGGCTAAGTTTGATGTGCTTTTGGTGGCTTGAGCACCGATTGCAGTTGACAGATATCTACCCTTTGTGGCTCGGTAATGCGTGCGATGAGCAACCCTTGGCACAGGCAGCCATGCCGCGGACACGTTCCGGAAGCTCGCGCACGTGAGATGGGAATACGCTGCGTGCTGCTTTCCGTTTCCTGATGCCTTCGTGCACATACGCTGCCTCTTCCCTCGCTGTATAACCACAGCCTTGGCCAACCAGCACCAGTGCAGCGAAGAAGCATCTCCAACACCATCCTAAGGTCGACCCTGCTGCCGCTGCGCTGCAGGCCATCTACCCGACCGTGGAAAGCGCAGGGCATGCACCAAGTGACGCTTTGACACAAATTTGCTAACCCTCCGTTATCGCATCCGGCCCCTGTTCTTGTGCCGCAGGCCATCTATCCGAACGTGGAGGCGCGGGGCGTGCACCTGAACGTGCCGATGCCAGGCCACCTGATCGGTGAGGCGGAGGAGGCTGGCGTGCGGCGCGATGCGCAACAGCTGGAGCAGCTGATTCGGGAGCATGACGTCGTCTTCCTGCTGCTGGACACGCGGGAAGCGAGGTGACACTCACAGTGACGGTTCTGTCATCACCTGGTGACGTCCAATCACAAGATCTCAGAGCCATTACGGCTGGAGGGCGCTGATGTGGCGCCATGACGCCGTCTTCCTGCTGCTGGAAATCAATGTGGGAAATCAAGTGACATCATCACTGCCGAAGCTTTTTGCAGTATAGAAAAGCCGGGTCCGGTCTGGACCTGTGACCCCAACCAAGCACAACGTGCCAGACGGCAATCTCCTGATCGTCTGGCACACTGCACTTTCTTGGCTCCAGTGGGGACTGGTAGGGAATGAGGGTAGCTGCAATCCTCCTGCTGCTAAGAGTGGCGCGAGGTACTGATGATCGTGCCACAACTTCAACCTCACAACGCCGTCTTCATTTTCTCCATTGTAGCGTTGACACAGGAGTGCGCTCGCAGCGAGGCGGTGACACACGGTGCCAGGCCTGTCGCTCCGCACAGCGTTCGGAGCCGCAGACCGACCTGATTCCTCAACCCGGCAATGGATGCGCAGCGTCCTTTACCTTCCTCGGTATCATCTTCCAAGCCATTTGTTTGATTGTGCACAGGTGGCTGCCGACGCTGCTGGCGGCGTCCGCAGGGAAGCTGGCCATCAACGCGGCGCTCGGCTTCGACAGCTACCTCGTCATGCGCCACGGTGGGCCGCCGCTGCCGCCGCGCCCGGTGCCCGACCTGGCCAACGGCACTGACGCCGCAGATGCGCCTACTGCCACCGCACGCACCGCTCCTTCCGCCGAAGATGCAAATGCCACCACTGCCGTTGCGCAGCCCGCCGCCGATGCTGCCGGCAGCAGCGAGCCAGCGGCGGGTGCCGATGCGAGCGCACCAGCTGCCGCCAAGGAAGCAGCGTCAGCGGCGGCAGTGGCGGTGCAGGCTGGCGGCGCAGCGTCTGACGCGTCAGCCACCGGCGCTCCCGACCCGCACGATGGTAGCGGCGCCGCTGCGCCCGCCGCGCCCGCGGCGCGGCTGGGCTGTTACTTCTGCAACGACGTTGTGGCGCCTCTGGACTCCACCGCTGGCCGGGCGCTCGACCAGCAGGTGTGATCTTCAAGAAAGATATGAAGTAGAGCTTGTGTTTTGTTGTGTCAGTGTTGTTTCCAATCTCTCCAATGAAAACAAGAACAAAGGTTGTGTCCCCTTCCGGGTGCATAGGCGACCAGCACACACATGAGAATGGCTCCAGCGCTGTCAGGCACAGTGTTGGCAGGGACTGCGGAAGGTCTGCAGGTGGACAGCCAGACATCGTCTGGAACATTCAGAGGGAGCTCTCACCTCACGGCTTGTGTCGTGCCGCGCAGTGCACGGTGGCGAGGCCGGGCCTGGCGCCGATTGCGGGGGCGCTGGCCGTGGAGCTCATGGCCGCCACGCTGCAGGTGCGCTGATACAGCTGCGCTTAAACTAGGGTTTAAGATTGCCGCTTTCATGGCCGCCACGCTGCAGGTGCGAGCCGCGCTGATGCCGTCCTGGCGCGTCAAGGCGGGCCCACACCCGAGGCGCAAGTGGAAGGAAGGTCCCAAGTGACCAGAATCTCACATGTGGCACAAGCCGGCAGCCTGGACGAGGCGGCGCTGGGCGTGCCGGCGCGCATAGTGCGGCGCCAGCTGGCGACGGCAACCCCAATGCCCTGATGCTTAAGCACCAGTCGTAATTTCCATGAACCGTGGCGCAGGCGGACCGCGTGGATGAAACGGCGCTGGGCGCGCCGGCGCACATGGTGCGCGGCCAGCTGGCGGGATTTTCCCAGCTGGCGCTGCAGGGCGCCTCCTTCTCGCAGTGCACCGCATGCTCCGCCGCCGTCGTGGGCGCGCTGCGCGAGCGCGGCTGGCCCTTCCTGCTGTCTGCCCTGCGGGCGAGGCTCTTACTTGTCTTATGATCTACCAGGATCAAGTATTTGCTGTCGTGGCGCGCTGCGCGACGGCGGCTGGCCCTTCCTGCTATCCGCGCTGCGGCTGAGGTTCTTAGCCCTACCAGTATCAATCAATAGTTGCTGCCGTGGCACGCTGCGCGAGGGCGGCTGGCCCTTCCTGCTGTTCGCGCTGCGGGTGGGTCGCTGAGCCGACTTCGTCTTGTGGAGATGCCAGGAGGCAACCGCCTTAGCGATGCGTCGCAGGCATCAACCCATCCGTCAGCTGCCACAGCGCAGGGTGCACTGCGAGCGTGAGCTGGTGAGCGTCCACAATCGGAACGATGAATGTCGAAATGCTGTGCAGGTGCCGAAGATGCAAGGAGCTGACGGGGCTGGCCGCCATGCACTCTGTTTGGCCGCCACGCACTTTAGAGGCCATGCTGACTTTTATTCACTGGAATGATGACATGTGATTGCTTTTACAGCAACCGAAGCTGCTGGAGGAGCTGACGGGGCTGGCCGCCATGCATGCCGCCGCCGAGCTGGTGGACCTGGACTTTGCGGATTCAGACGACGAGGAAGGCGGCGCGGTCGACATCGACGAGTGGACCAGCCTGTGAGCTGTGCCCGGGGCCTCGCACGGCAGCTCCAAGGCAACTCTGAAGTTTTGACATAACATCCAGGCGCAGTGGATTTGGTCTGGCTGAAGTTGACATTGCAGCACATGGACCTTTGAATGGCTTGTTGTTATTGCCGCATCAAAATGTTTGGCAGGACTGTAAGTTGTAGAGCAGCACGATTAGTCCTGTGTCAATTACAAACTGTTTTGCATTGCAAGGTTCCATTCCAACGTTAGAGTCTGGTTCGGGACAAGCACTCATTTAGCAGTGCATCAACTTGGAAAAGCTGCCACGCCAACATGCTGAGGCACACAATCTCAAAACGGGTGCGGCTCGCTGTTGAGCGAGCATCACACATATCGCACACGCACACACTCTAGGTACAATTCCAATCCTGCAGCCTCGAGCCGCAGGACTCAGCCCTGGGCTTTGCACACACCAACTGACGACCGATGCCTAGTTCTTTTTGCTACTGTTCCGATGAGTTCGATCAAAACACGAAAGATTTCTCAACTGTTCTGCTGTCGTTTTGGAGCATCGCTGAGCACAACCGCAGGCATGTGGCCGCCCCGTGTTCCGTCAGGGTGTCAGGGTCAGGGTGTTGGGCCTTGTTGCAGATTAGGCCTTGTCGTAACTTTTCTACATCCGCTTCTTGCAGCGGCGCACGCGCTACTGGGGTGCGCAGACGCCCAGCATCCTCAGTCGAACAGCTGCTTGGCGGAGCCATACAGGGCAAAACCGATGTAGCCGGCGGTGTAGACGCCGGCCGCGATGCCGAAGACGGCGCCCCACGAGTGCGTGGCGTCCAGCAGTAGGCCTGCAGTCGGAAATGTGCCGAATTTGTCAGTGGACGGTACCTGCATGGGGTGAGGTTCTTGCGGGGCCCTTGCGGAGACCTAGCAGAGAGCAGGGTGCCCAATGTTCAGGTTGCGCCGTCAAACTTGCAGGAGCTTGCAAACACGCAACCGGAAGCAATTCGGAGAGGTGGAAGCGGAAGGCTTGCACGGAGGAAGGCAGGCAGACAGGAAGACAGGAAGGCACCTGTGCCGATGATGCCGCCAATGCCGATGATGGAGGCGCAGGCGTTGGTGACGCCAAACAGGATGCCCGCCCAGCGCGGCGCGATGTCCTGAAATCGACCGAAACACACTGTAAGCTAAGTGGCGACACAGATGTGTGTTTGTTGCCGGACACTATAGCACTCAATACGACGTAAACAAAGTGGACCACTTGAAGAACGAGGCAGATGGACCAGAGAAGTGATACCTGGTGGTTGCTGCCCAGGCCCGCGGACTGGAAGCCGCCCAGCGCCAGCGTTGCCGACAGCAGCGCCACGCTCACCCCCATGCTGTGGCCCTTGCCTGCATACGGCATGGCGACAAGGGGTGAGGAATTGTCTTCCTGCCAGGCGATTGTCCCAAGCAGCGGGTGCCAGTAGCTGGATGATAAAGCTTTGGCCCGGTGGCGGCACAGCGCCGACAGCACAGGGCATGTTTGTGTGTCCACACAGGCAGCATGTTTCAAGGCAGTCTACAAGGCGCGCACCTTGGTCGGCTGCCAGGGCGAAGAGGCAGACTGCAGGGCCCATGCTGGCGAGGCCCTGCATCATCTTGCGCGTCAGCGTTCTGTCGACGCCCCACTCGCCCACCATCTGCCGGCAGCAGCACGCCGAAGGTCAGCACAGATGCACAGAAAACATGGGCGCGGCAGCAGCCGCCAGCCCTGGAAAGCCAGGCTGCCGCCAGCCCTCGAACGGCAATCACAGCAATGCGCATGCGCAAAACACAATGTTGCTGGGTTGGCATGCGAATTGGCATGCAAAGCATAAATCTTGCACGGCCCAGCGACGCCCCCTTGCAATAGTGTCAGGGTTTAAACGGCGCACACTGTCGCCATAGTAGCCGGCGGCGTTGGCGCAGACCACCAAGGTGAAAATAACTCCTTTTTCAAGGTGTAAAGAAACCCTAGACCCTGTCTGTGTTCACCTTGTCGCCGTAGTAGCCGGCGACGTTGGCGCACACGACGTTAAGGCCCCAGGGCAGCACTGAAAGCGCCGCCGAGTGACCCACATCCAGCCCGAACTCTTGGGCATAGTAGGTGGGCATCCTGCGGCAGCAACGGAGGAGGAATGTCAGTGGTGGAGGGGACTGGGCAGCTGTGCAGACCGCGGCAGTAGATAGCACATGCAGGCGAGCGCAGCCCTGTCTGTGCCCTTCACCTGGGCGCATGGACACGCAGGCAGGGTTGCCAACTTCTGCCACTGTGCATACCTCGCGCAAGTTCTGCTGCTAATACAGCACTCACCAGGAGAGGCAGATGAGCGGCCCCATGTTGTGGCTGCAGTGCAGCCACAGCAGCGCCAGCAGCGAGCGCGTGCGCGCAAACTTGCCCCACGGCACGTCGCTCAGCTTGACCGGCGCCTTGACGCTCTCAACCTGGACGTCTGCCACTTCTGCACCACCACACATGAGGGACCTTTAAAGGCAATGCTACCGAGCTGAACCAAAAGCCACAAACACGCAACATACCCCCTTCAGTTGCGGGTTGAAGTGATAGAAATATTAATGTATATCCTGCAGGACCGCAGCATGAGGCCCATCTTCAGGCCCACAGGTGCACCTTTTCGACTTCTGGCCACAGGCACGACCGCTGGAGCAGCCTGCTGATGCACTCCAACGACGAGCAGCTGTTCACTATCAAAAACTGCGGTTCCGAAACAAAACAAGCTATGAAGAGAGCGCTCTCACCTGCCGAGGACGTGGCAGTGGGCAGTGCCGGCGGCTGCTCCGGCACGGTTGGCTGCCAGTAGGCGCACCAGGCGAGGCCAGTCGCGCCGCAGATCCAGAACACCCACTGCCAGCCCAGGGTGTCGATGAGCGCCGGCGCCAGCAGCAGCGCGGTGATGATGCCGACGGGGCCGCCGGAAAAGGCGATCGACAGGCTGGACGTCAGGTTGCCCTTTGGCACCCACCTGCGGGTCGACCAGGTTCAGGGTCTGAGAGCGAGTTTCGAGACGGGAATGCTTTGCGCCAGCCGCAAGAGCCAGCATCGACGCCAAGCCCATGCACAGCACACTGTGTGCGTGTGAATTTGCAGGAACACATGCGGATGCAGCAGCAACACATGGTTGCACGACCAAAACACGCGAGCATCATGACGTGCTCAAAGCCAAAGGGAGCCGGCTCACTTGGCGAAGAGGTTGGAGATCGCAGGGAAGGTGACGCCCTCGCCGAAGCCCATGGCCGCACGTGTCGCCAGCAGCGCAGGCAGGTTGCCCGCCATCGTCGGCGTCAGCAGCGTGAAAGTGCTCCACACCAATGCGCCGCCCACGAGCACCGTCTTGGGGTTGAAGCGCGTCGCCGCGTACCCGCCTGCAAATGTGATGCGATGTGAGCTGCTGCTGTTGCAAGTTATATCCGCAGGCCATGTTTACGCCGCACATTCCGCCACACCGTACATCAACACGTGGGCCAGACCAGTTTGAAGCCGCACCGACAAAGTTGGTGAGCGTGTAGCCGATGAAGAAGCTGGAGGAAATGGTACCCTTAACGGTGTCGGACCACATGAACTGCTCGCCCATGGGGCCCAGCGCGACGGACATCGCCGCGCGGTCCACGCTGCAGATCATGGCCAGCAGCGCGGAAAGGCCCACCACCGTCTTCCAGTCGGCGGCGACTTCCTGGTCTGCCTCCGCCGGCAGCACCTCCGCCTCGACGAGCACGGGCGGCTCGGGTATGAGCTCTGGCTCGATGACCGCGACTTGCGCCGCGGGCTTGGCCACTTTCTCTTTGGCCGCTGCAGCCCCAGCAAAAGTGGGAGTCAATTCAGTCCGGGTAAAAGTGCACATATGATGCTGTAGAAGGATCTGCTCAATCACGGTCAGGCTTGCAACAGGCTGCCAAGGTCAAGCCAAACACAACATCAAGATAGTTATAACACATTTTTGCGCTTTGTGAGCCTCCGACGCCGCGGCATGCACAGCAGATGGCGTCAAAACATGTCCAATGTGCGAAGACCCTCACCTGTGCGCAGTCTCCGCCGGAACGGCACGATTTTGTTCTCGCCAGCGACTTGGCGGATTTTTTTGACGCGCACGAGGTCCCACTCCGGCAGGCTGAGCGGCTGCGCATCGTTGCGCTGCAGCGTCCTGCTGGACACAGTCTTGCCGGCTGTAGATCCAGGGAGGCGCTGCTGCTGCAGCGCTGCGCCTTTGCATTGAACGCGCTGAGGACACCTCAGCGGTTTGCGGTTGGCTGGGCCGCACGCCAGCCGCTGTCTGCCAAGGCTGCGGCTGCTGCTCATGTTTGCCGGTTGTTGTGGCGGCTGCAGCGGTTGAGACGGCGCCATACTGCTGTGCCTCACCACCAACCCTCGTTGGCAAATCTTCTTCGCGGAGGCAAACCTCGCGGCAGCGTCTCTCCGTCCGCTTGTGCTACTGTGCGGCGGAGTCGCGCTGTCTGCTGCCGCCTGTGCAGTCTCGGCTGTGATATGTGCGAGCAACAGCGGCCGCTACCCGGTCTGACCAAGGACCAACAAAAGGTACTATAACGCGTTTTGTTGTGCGGAGCGTTCTGAGAGATGGTAGCAAACTGCTCAAGAAAGTTCTTGTCTCAATGCACAGTGAGCAGTGGCTGAGGCACCAGGTGACTACTGACTGCCAGCCAGTGCGAGCAAGGACCGCGTGATTTCTGGAACTGGCAACTCCGAGGCGTTGAACGCAAGCGACGGCGGATTCACGTGCCTCGCAGTTCGCGCGTCGAGCTAAGACAACAGTGAGTTGCTCTATGTTGCTGGTGATAAGAGACGATTGGAATGAGGCCTCTCTCGTTGCGTGACGCTTTTTGCCAGTCTGACAGACTCGCGTCTGGGAGTTTCCAGGGTTTTCATAGCAGATCTGGGACTCTCCGAGCCAGAAGTGCTACAATGATTCCCGTGTAACATTATGCCTCTTCGCCACGTGTCCCTGCTGATGGGCCCTATGGGACCCAACTGGTTGCCTCTGGACAAAATCTCAAAGCTCAACATCTTGACCCTGTATGATGCGTCTGAAGTTCATTAATCACCCAGGTTTGGCGGGACACCCCACCAGCGCACTCGCTCGCGATGCGGGCAGGTTGTCTGAAGTGGAGCACTCTACTCGTCAACGCCCATGCCGCCCTCCTCGTCATCTGACTCGTCGTCCGCCTCCCCCAGCACATCGAAGGTGCCTGCAGTTTGCACACCAGAACCAGCTCTGAGGCTGCTGCAACCCTGTCGATAGGGTGTGCACAGCATGATGGTGTGGACATGTTGCGTGCATGAGACTGGCGCCACAGACAGACTCACCGTCCTCGTCCCAGGCGGCCAGCAGCTGCATCTTGAACTCCGCCATCTTGACGTCGAAGATGCGCAGCACAGCGGCCTGCACATGAACATTCGTTTGGGAGCCCAACAATGATTGGCGGTCTCTGTGCACAATATCAAAGCCACACAACGATGGCAGGCAACTTGTGACTGATGCAGCGCCGCGCGCCATGCTCCATGCTGCTCCACAGCAGGACAGGCTTCTCTGTTCTCTGTGGCCAAATCAATTTCGGTGGCGCTGGCGCACCTGGTGGGCCGACAGGCGCTCGCCGGCGATGCAGACCTTGTAGTCTGACAGCACCTCCACAATTCCCTTGTTCAGTTTGGAGGGCACGCCGTGCTTCCGCAGCGTCGGCTCCAGCGTGTGCGGCAGCGGCCCTGTAGCGCGAGATTCCGGAATTCTCAGTCGCGGCTGTTGTGTGGTCGGGGATAGCGGCCCTTTCTGGCCATCTTGAGTTCCCCAGCAAGACAAAGCCTTCAGCAAATCCCCCTTTTTTCACGGGCTTTGCAGAAGGTGGGGACAGAGCCAGCAACGCGGTCAGATACGCAGCATCACAAGCGGCATGGCAGTCAACGGAGTTCGAGTGCACACACCTAAGGGACCTTCCAGTGGGCCCTCCTCCAGCTCAAAGTCCTCCGTGGCCTTTGCGCCCACCCGCGCGAAGTCCATGGCCTGCAGCAGGCAGCATTGCGCCGCTCAGTTGTTGGCAAGCGAAGGGCATGCAATGCGGCAGAACACCATCCGATATCCTGAGGCCATGACGGAAGCGCGTCATACACACACCATGCCCTCTGGCTCTGGTGGAACCTGGGAGCAGAAGCGGCTGCCAGGGGCAGCCTTCAGAGGCAACCGCAAGCCAAAGCAAGAGCCAGCCAGGGGCAAGTTGTGCCCACCTGGAAGGTGCCAAACGTCTGTACGACCTCCTCGCGCGGCAGCGTCGTGAAGAACAGGCCGACCTGCTCATTTGAATGCGACTCGTTCTTCTTTGTATTATGCTTTCTCTAATGTCCTGCCCACATTCATATAGATGCTGTTGTTTGGGACGCGCCAGTTCATGAAGAACAGGCCGATTCATCAGATGCATTTCGGTCTTCATGTCGTTTACCTTGCCAGCGATGCGCTCCGACAGCAGGTGCAGATTGGCCTTGTGCTCGTCCTTCTCCGACTTGCCCAGCGCCACCTTCAGCACCTTGTTGGATCCCAGCAGGAACCTGCGGCGCAGGGCGGACGCGCTCAGCTTTTGCGTTTGCTGATGACACCATGCAAACGAAGGACATCACAAGATGCACTAAGGTAGCCAAACTTTCCCAGAAGAAAATGTGAGCAGTTCGCCAAGCGGCATGTCAGCCACGTGCCTGCTGTGGGTCTGGACCTGTTCCCGCAGCTCCTTGAATTTGTCATTGCGCATGTTCTGGTAGCCAAACAGGTAGACATGAGGGTACCTGCGGGCGACAAGAGAAGACAATCGATGCACTGCATTCAATGCATCATACACTGTGGAACGATGGCAAGTGGGCAAGTGGTGCCAGGGCAGGCGGCGGCGGGCGCCGGCCGCGAAGCGGCGGAGAATGACTCACTCTTCCAGCAGCTTGTGCGCTGACACGATGAGGCCGCCCTTCCACTCCCGGGTCTTCTTCTTGACCTTTGAGAGTGTCACTGCGCAGGGACGCGTGATGGTCAGCAGGAGCCACATGCGCGCAGGACGCGGGCAGGCGGCAGGCACAGCAGCATGCCGCAGCGACTCACCCAGCTTATTGCGCTTGCTGGACGGCATCTGAACGCGGTTTGCACACTGTGAATGCTGCTCTCAGCGGTGCGTTTGGACCAGTCCTCGCCCCGAAGGTGTTTCGGTCTCTCGCCTTTGGCGGATACTCACAGGCGTTGCCCGCTTCTCTGTGTCGCCGAGGCTGTTCAAATCGTCTCAAACGAAGTTCACAAACGCTTGAAATTCTCACAGCCGCTTTGCGAAACTGCTGCGCGTCGCTCGAGCAGGCGGCCAACGCATGCACAATGCAAACTCACGGCCGATCCTCGGCTTGCAAAACTGGACCTTCAGCAAACTCAACCATGCTCACAAATACAGGTGTGGTGCTATGAAAATGTGCAATGAAGCCGAGGGTGGGCGCACTCGTTGCGCGGGAAGAAAACTCCGGAATAACGCCTGATCTCAGCCGCTGAAGTGGAGCGCAGCATTCTCACGACTGCACGTCCCTTTGCTGCTAGGGGCCTCTCATCCAGTGCTGCGCGTCCGGCTCCTGGCGTCCGCTCCCAGTTCATGCCACCTAGCGATTTGTCAATCCTCAGGTCAGCACATCCTCAGCCTCGCAGCCTGATCTGGTGCATGTTGCGCTCTTTGCGGCGCGCAATAGACCAGAATCGACCACTGTACAGTCCCTGGCGTGGGCAAGTGGCATGGCAAGGCTGACGGCGCTACACAACGCCCCGAGAATGTGGCCTGGCCCGCCAGCCGCGTTTCAGCAGCGGCACCGAGAGGTGGCCTCCGTCGTCGACGGGTGGAGCGCATGGTGGCAGCCGCAGCAGCAGGAACGCAGCGCGAGGAGGCAGCCTCCGTGCCAGGTACCGATCCGCCATGTGGGCGACATCTGCATGCAGCGTGAGGAGACTGCCGCGCCGGCTGATCATGCTTCAAAGGTGCCACGTCCTTTCGACTACAAGCTCTGGATGTGTAGCCGCTCTCGAAGAAGTGGCTCAGGCTGACGTTCCTGCAGCTGACTTTCGGCAGCTGATTGTCTACAGGCGATCGCGCGGATGCGGGTGTCTGGCGACGTCAGCACCGCTGCAATCGCGGCGACGGCGGCCGCAGAGTCGCTGGACCTCAGCTCGCAGCTGGAGCTGAACAACATCCGTGAGACGCTCATACGGCAGGAGGACACGATCATCTTCAGCATCATCGAGCGCGCGCAGTTTGCCGCCAACGCGCCCGTCTACCAGCCGGATGCGGTTCCGGTTCCGGAGTTCTCAGCCGATGGCCGCCGCTACTCGCTGCTGGAGTACATCCTGCGGCAGACGGAGCAGATCCACGGCCGCATTCGGCGCTACACCAGCCCCGACGAGCACGCCTTCTTCCCGGAGGCCGTGCCGTCGCTTGTGCTGCCGCCGCTCAAGTACCCAGAGGTGAAAAGGTTCATCCTTACATGGCCCACGGCTGCCATGTGCTTAGTGTTTCACTCAGTCGTAGGCATCTCTCGTGCAGGCAATCTGCTGCCCATTTTCTGGGCACAAGATTGACGCCTGTCAGCCAGTGTATGCCTTGCTTTGCCCCGGACATGGTCCATGTTTCTGTCGTCTTGCTGCCCTGCCAACAAGTGGTTGCAACACTCATGTTGCGCTTCCCTGTGCAGGTGCTGGCGCCGTACGCAAAGGACATCAACATCAACACCGACGTCATGGACATGTACCTGCGGCAGCTGCTGCCGGGCATCACTCGCGCCGGCGACGATGGCAACTACGGCTCCTGCGCCTGCTACGACGTGCTGTGCCTCCAGGTCTGCTGATTTGCAACGCCTTGCATCAAGATCTGCAGACACCCAGTTCGAGACAGCAGGTCAATCGGAGTCTGCTGGCATCACTTCTGGACGGACCCTCATACAATGCGCGTGCCGCAATGCGCAGGCCCTGTCGAAGCGCATCCACTACGGCAAGTTTGTGGCGGAGGCCAAGTTCCGGTCGCAGACAGCGAAATACGCGGAGCTCATCGAGCGGCAGGACGCTGAGGGCATCATGGACGCGCTCACCGACCGCCTCGTGGAGCTGAAGGTGGGTTTTGGTGTTCTACTCCAAGCATGAACTTGCCTCAGTCCCTGTTGTTCATCGGATTTCTGCTGGAGGTCCTGTTGGACAGGCTCACCGACCGCGTCGTGGAGCAGAAACCAGGATGGAGTAGGTTTCGAGGACTGGGGATGCACTGGCTGCTGATTCCACACTCGCAAATGCCCCTCATCGCGCTCCGCATCACCACCCAGCGCGGGTCTGGCTACGTGAGCAGCAGCCGCGTTGAATTTCCCATTCATGCACTGCTCCTGCTGCGCCGCGCTCAATTGCATTCGTAATGTCTGCAGGTGGTGGACAGAGTGCGCTGGAAGGCGGCCACCTACGGGCAGGATGCGGACCCGTCGCAGTCGCCGCCGCAGCCAGGGCAGAACGGGGAGGCAGACGGCAGCAACGGCGGCGGCGGGGCGCGCTACAAGGTGGCCCCCGACACCATCGCGATGCTGTACGACAAGTGGGTCATGCCCATGACCAAGCAGGTCCAGGTGGGGCGCCTCATATCCCAGACGATGAAATTTACCATGCTACTGTGTGGGCTGGTCACACTGCACTCTGGCGAGGTTTGATGCCACTGCATTCTGCGTTTGCTGCGCTCCTGGCTCTGCAAACCGGCTGCTGCGTTTCTGCCCCCTTTTGTAGCCGCTGAGCCATCGTTATGGTGGCGGGCGGGACGAACCGTCGATGAGGGTACAGATGGTGAGAGCAAATGTGTGTGTGCGCGCAGGTGCAGTACCTGCTCAGGCGGCTAGGGCGCCGTCCAGACGACCTCAGTTCATGACATACGCATTCTGCGATTGGTTGACATGGTCAGCAGGGCAGGGAAAGCTACACTCTGTGCAGATTTCCGCATGCATATTTGGCAGCGTGCAAGTGGCTTCGTAGGGAATTGGTATTGTCTGTGGTTTGACCTGTCGGAAATCAACACTGGCATCAAATCAGAACTACCGCATTCCTCAAACTTCCAAGGCGTAAACCACAAGCATGACCTGCAGATGACCGCGCAACCGCAATGTAGGTACACCACCCCTCATTGTAGAAGATCGTAATCGTCCAGTGCCTGCACAAGGAGAATACAGACTCAGACGCGCCTCAGATTCCCAGATCACAGATCACACCAGGTGCGCAACCAGTTGAACTTGATTGGCATGCAGGGACCAAAAGTGCAGTCGCTGCATCCGGCTGAAGAGGATGGGCGCACCTCATTGAACTTCTGGACCTTCCGCTTGATCTTGCTGGTGTCGACCCAGGTGACAAAGTCCTCCATGCTGCGGGTGACCAGGAACGCCGGATCCGTCACCGTTTCCGGCCCGATGCGCACATGGCCCTGCAGCAAGATCCGTCAGCACGTCTGTTGCAGGCCATGGACTGCGCCAGAAACGAAAGAAACAAGCTCTGATGCGGCACACAAGCAGTGCGAGTGCCGAGACGCAGCGCAGATGGGGCCGCCTCTGCAGGCAAGACATCCAGCCGCCAAAGACATGGAACCAGCACACAGTAAGTCGCACAGCGGACGATCCGCACACCTGCTCGATGAAGGTGCACGCCTCCCGCAGCGTTTGCGACATCTTCAGCCGCACCATCACGACCGCCAGCCGCCGCCGGCAGAACGACGCCGTCGACAGCTTCTCCACCTGCAGCAGGGTTTTGAAATTCAGGGATTCCTGCAATAGTATGGCCTCTGTGTTCACGATATTGATACCACAAGAGGGCTTGTCTTTGGACAGCTACGCCGAGCACAGCATCGCCGACGATATCTGCACTCTCAGGTGATGGAAAAGCGTGGCGGGACACGAATTGTCACGCGGACCAACTCGATCATCGCTCACCTGCACCAGGCTCTTCTTCGTGGTGATGACCCCCATCGCGTACAGCCTGCAGCCGTCAGTACAAAGGGTCAGGTGCTGCAGTATGCAGCGTTCGAGCGCGGCAGCATGGAGCTACTCTGGCCGGCACCCAAAGAATGCTCCATGTCACACCGTCAGTGCAGTACGGTGCTGGAGCACAGCAGCACATCTGCAGTTTTCTGGAAGATGCAGCCACTCACTTCTCCAGTAGCTGGTCCGTGAGCTCGATGCGCGCCGCGTCCCGAGAGTCCAGCTTTTTTATGACGTTCACCGTCTTTGTCACCATGCCGCATATTTTGTTGTACTTTTTGTAGTCGTCCCGGTCCTGGATGTGGTAGCGACGCATGACCTGTGGCGCAGCACGCAAGCTTCAGCTGATTGGACGCACCATGCAGTGGCAGGTCATCAGAGCATCAGTGCATGGAGCTGTGACTTCTATTTGCGGACCTGCAGCTCCCGCAAATTCGCCTCGTTCTTCCATTGAAGGAAGTCGACCTTCTTGAGCAACTTCTGCTCGTGGAACTTCAGCTGCCTCACTGCATGGAGAATTTTTGTTATTTCTATGGTAATGTGTAACGTGTATTGTGTAATGTGAAATGCATCTGCGAACTCGACCCCGCTCGAACATCTGCAGCTGACGGCCGCTTTGGCAGTGACGGCCGTTACCGCCGCCCTCAAAAGTGCTTGACGGTGCAAGCGTGCGATGTTCCGAGACAAGTTTGCTGGATTGCGTGCAGAGTTGAGATGATGGTAGTGCGGTCTGCAGCCCAGTTGCCACTGCATGGCCGACTCACTGGTGGCCGGCCAGGAGCCGCCGCCGCCGCGGGAAGTCCAATCAGAAAACCAGCTGCTGCTGTTCCGGCAGCAGATCTCCAAACTCTGTTTCCGTGAAGCGACTCCCAGTGGGGATGTGCGGTAGCTAAAGAGCACAGGGAGATGCAACTCTGGTGTCGAGAGTGTTTGGTCGCAGGTGTGAGGTGCAAGTTGGAGAGCAACGGAGGAGCGCAGCCGCCGGCCGTCAAGAGGCTCGGGAGTGTAGTGCCGAAGCTCGTGCAAGATTCTGCTGCGATAACAAAAAAGCAAAGAGAGCTGCACTGCATGCACTCGTCCGAATTCGGTGCATGTGAATGCCAGGTCTTTTCACGAAGTATTTCTCATGCGATGCCCCTGTCGCGCTCTCTTGTGCTCACTTCCAGCTTGCAATCACATCTTGACGTTGTGATTGCATAGCGCAGTGTGCAGCGTCGGCTTCACAGACTTTGGCGCCAGTCTTAGTTTGGGCGATCGTTCCACACAAGCTCCCGAGCAATTGAAACAAGTATATCAGCTGCATAGTCTGCGAGACCGTTCTGCTGCCACGAAGAACAACCTTGCAACTTGTGACATCTGACGTCGACGCGCATGGAGGTCACCCCGCAGTTTCATGACCTGGTGGTACAACAGGCTCGGGCGCAGAACCTCAGCGAGGTCAGCGTCGGCCCCCAGAATGTTGATGTGTCTTTCCGAGTCAAGCTGTGGAGCGCTTTGATGAGCTGCATGCCGCGGATGTCTTCAGCCAGCTCCATGCTGCCTCGGCCAAAATGCGCTCGGTGATGCGCGACATAGATGCGTGTGCTGCAGGATAAGCTCCTAAAGCTCAAGTCCTCGCACATCCTCAGGGCGCTGACCCGAAAGTCCGTCTTCCAGGCCGCAGCCGCCGATGTGGTGAGTGCTGACTGCAAATAGATGCACAACATGCATGTCCTGTCGCATGCCTCGCATCCTGAGGACAATATCATGGCACGGATGCCGATATCACTCTGTTGAAACCTCCTGGTCGCTGGCGCGCAGGCCAAGACGGTGCAGGCGGTGGGCGACCTGTGCCGGCGCCACCGCCGTGACTTCATCCAGCCGAGCGCATGCAGCGAGGCGGAGCGGGATCGCATCGAGGCGGAGATCGGGCAGTACATGAAGGCGTGCACGAGCAACATCGCCCGCCTGGAGAAGGGCATCCCCAGCGCGCAGCAAGCGGCTGCCGGCAAGGCCGGCGTCAACGCTTCCTCGGTCGCGCACTGCCACGGCGTGGTGTGTGGTGTGTGAACGCTTGCGAGTGACCAAGCTGCCGGATTGTGCGGTGGCTTCGCCAGCGTTCTGTTCTGTCTTCAAGCATCCAGGTCAGTTGCCCATGAGGTCGTTAACCATTGCGCTCTGCAATGTGCGCTGCAGTGCCTCATCCTCAGCGAGCGGCTGCAGCACATCAGCAGGACCTTCGACCAGTGCCGTGCTGTGCGGTACCAGCAGCTCATGCGGCAGCGCAACAAGCGCTCGGCATCCCAGGTTGGAAAATCAAGATGTTCCACGATTCAACACAATTTTGTGTGAGGCTACACTCTGTCGCTGTTCCAGCTCGTTTGCAACAACTTGCCTGTGCTGTAGATGCGATTGAAGTCATGGTAGCCAGCTGAGATTCAAATGCTGCAATACAGGCGCTAGAAGCCGGGGCCGACCGCGGCTCAGCAGCAGGCAGCGCCCCGGGCGCCAGCGTCTGGCACAGCCAGGGTCAGGGGCAGCAGCAGCAGCAGCAGCAGGTGCAGGCCGTGTCGGATGCAGAGAACGCGGCGCTGCAGCAGATGCTGCTGAGCAGGAGCTCGGACGTGACGCGCGTCGAGCGCAGCATGCGCGAGATCGCGACGCTCAACCAGATGTTCTCTACGGCCATCGCCCACCAATCGGAGCAGATCGAGCACATATACTCGCAGGTGGGATTTGCCGAGTGTATGCGTCAATTCACGCATGATGCAGCATGCGGCATGTGACGCTGTACCGCATCCCCAGAGATTTTGGCGCGCCGTCCTTGCATCACATGCAAGAGGCACTGGTCATGCATGTGGAGCATGCTGAGGCGCCTTTCTTCGATCGGCTCGCAGGCTGTGCAGACGTCGGTCAACGTCACCAGGGGCAACCTGCACCTGCGGCAGGCCATCGCATACAATGCCGCCGCCAGACGCTATGTCATGGTGGTCCTGCTGGTCGCCAGCTTCGCGCTGCTGTTCTTCGACTGGTACTACAGCGGCAAGAAGCGGCACAAGTAGTTGAAGTGTTCGGTCGGTGAAGTGATGGTCAGCAGCGTGTGCTGGCTTGACTCGATTCTTGTATGTGGGTGTAATCGGATGCGACGTGCGTCGAAAATGCCGCACTCGCAAAGAATAATGATTTTGAAGCACGTCCGTTATCCCGATCGGCGTCAGTGAACCGCACACGCCAACAGGACCCCCGCGGCCTGGGCCCGCAGACAAACCCACCGCAAACGACTGGCGAACAAGCGCCAAGCCCACTGCCGACAATGCATGCTCTTGATCAAGACCGGAACTCTCGTGTACACGAGAAATGTGCTTCGAGGCGATGGGTGCCGAAGCAACGGCCGAATTACAAATCTTACACGTGCGAGATCCCGCCGTGGGTCTGCCTCAGGACGCTGGCACCGCCACTGTGTAGTAGCAGATTCGCAGCTGGCAACGACCGCCTCCACATGCACCACACCATTCTGATTCAGTGTATGCTCGGTGATGGCGGCTCGAACCGATGCAGGCAGCGTGTGAGAGCTGTACTGGCGATGGAGAGCGTGAAAAGTGTCGGCTGCTCTCGCGTAACCTGGAGGCGCGGCGAAGAACCGACCTGCTATCAGATCGGCGTGCAGTAGCAGCAGCCTGTTGGCCGAGCTTTCCTCGTCGCTTTTGGTCCGCACCACTAGACGAAAGCAAACAAGGTAGGGCGTGCTCAGTGCCGTAGCAGCTGATATGCTGACTGCTCCTTCAGCCCGAACACGTCGACCGCTCTGGAATCGCTGCGCCGTCTTCCCGGCTGCGTTGAGCCGTGAGATGCTCGCCGACCTGCTCGGCAAAACACCGAAGTTCACCGACGAAGCTCGGTCTGCGCCCACAGGGCTCTGCGCAGGCGTGGTAGAGGCTTGCGAAACTATGGCACGCTAGCGAGCAGAACGATCAGATGCGCGCTCCTGAACAACGGTGGCAGACGGAGCAGCAGCTCTTGGCTGACGATCCAGGCTACAGGTCCCGTGAGCCACACCGCCCAGATGTCAGCAGCCTGCTCGACCAGGCGAAAGCTGGCCTGAAGCCTCTGGGCGAGTACCTGGACGACCACGCCGCCAGATCTGCACCCGCGGCAGGCGCCAGCGTTCGAAGTGCGGCCGCCGGCTTCCAGGGAGCACGGCCTCCTGCAGCAGGTGCGGGGCAATCTGCTGATGCCGAGGGCGAGCAGCGGCGGCCGGCCACAGAGCCACAGGCGCCGACCGAGCCCCCGCCGCGCTCAGCAGACGCCGCGCTGCTGGCCAGCGCCACCCGGGGGGCCTCTCCGCATTCCGGCGGCGGCGTAGTGGCCCAGGAGCAGCACCAGGGCTACGGCATTGCGCACTCGCTGTCGGCGCCGGACCTGAACGAGCCGGCGACACGCTCCCAGGTGCTGACCGCCCCTGATACTGCCAGCACCAACCCATTGGCATCGCAATGGATGCTCGCTGGCCCTCAGCGGCGGGGAGCGCCATTCGCAGCTGCATGCGCGGCCAAGCAGAGGCTCCTTGCCAGTCTGTGGATCCATCGTTCTCCGCCATGGCAATGCAGGACGCGGGCAACTGCCGGCGAGCGTCAGTCAGCAGCACATCCAGCTGCTCCAGCAGCAGCGTGCAGCGGCTGCAGCGGCAGCGTGACTGCTACCTGTGCGACGCTTGCGGCATCGCAACGACCACGTACGAAGGCCTAATCTACCACAACAGGTGGGCGCTGCTGCTGTGCTGTGGTCGATTGCCGACTGGCTCTCCTGAGTTCCAGGCGGCAGGCGACACTGCTGACAAGCACCGACAGGTTCTGTAGCGTCAGCTTTGCCCGCATCTCATAGTCGGGACGACTTGAAAGTCCCGAACAGCACGTGACCTCTTTCCTGCATGCTGCAGCACGAAGCGCCACCAGGAGCTGCAGCTGCAGCACCAGCAGCACTTTGCGCGGTCCCGCAACGGGCCGGGCGACGCGATGGCCACGCCGCGAGAGGAGTGGGCGCCCGGCCGCGCCCGCACGCCGGTTGGCCACGCCGGCGCCCCGCACCACAATGGTCCGCACCAGCATCAGCACCACAACGGCGGTGCCAGCAGCTCCAGCGCCTCGCTGCCGCCGACGCCGCCGAATCTGGACCGCAGCCCCAAGTGCGGCGGTGGCGGCGGCACCGGTGGAAACGGCCCCAGCGCAAGCGGCCTGGCGCAGCGACTGGGCGGGTACCCGGGGGGCGGCGGCGCGATGTTGGCGGCGCAGCGCCGGCTGCGCAGCGAGGCCAGCTCCCAGAGCAGCAGCCCCATGTGCGGCCCCGAGGTGCGTATCTCTTTCCCTCCTCTTCCCGCCTGTCACTTGATCTTCCAGAACAGCCAACTGCTTAGCGAGTACTGCCTATGATATCGGATGGCGTCCGGGTTCGTGTGATGAGGACGAGGTTTTTCACCCCAACACTGAGTGGCATCGTTGCTCACGTGCAGGGTCGACGGAGCGTGCCGCGGGTGCGCATCGCACCGAACGACGACAGAGCGCCCACAGGCTTCCGGTATGCGCCGGATGGGCGCTCCCATGACGCCGGACCCGAGCAGTGCAGCGCTGCATCCGAGCTGGACAGGTGGGCCACTTTCTGAGCTTGTTCATGCTGTGCCCATACCCCCCTCACCCTGAAGCCCTCAAGGCGGCGCTAGACGGCTGTCTAATGGTCTCGTAGGCATCCTGCATTGGAACGCTTCATTCGATTGGCGGCACCGATAGCTGAGCAGCTCCACACATCTGCAGGCTGTGACTGCATTTCCCGCCCATGTTGTCACCAACTGGTGTCGAGGGGCGCTACAATGCTTTTGTAACTAGACCGCATTTCTGGTGTCGCGGCAGCAGGGACGCACAGCTGCAGCACGCGGTGGTGCTGGGCGGCGGCATGCCGCTGGAGGATGGGCTGGAGGCGCTGGCCGCGCGCTACTACTGCAGCGTCTGTGGCGTCGCCACGACCAGCGAGACCAACCTGCAGGTGTGGCCTTGCACACTGGTCGACTTGGTACCGCCCCGGACATCGTGGCCTGTGCTGCTTGGCAGAAGCGCCTGGCCTGCCCTGTCGAGCAGGGAGTTGAAAAGCTTCAAGCAACAGCCTGGAACCCTGTCGACAGGCACCGCCAACGCCCAAGCAGGTATGGCTTGGGGGTGATGTAATTGTGCTTTCACAATTCTTCGTCTTCGTGAATGATGGGTTCCTGTCTGCCGTGCCTGCTCAATGCACACTGTGCTTCTCCCCGATCCTCATCGTTTGATGTGGTGGTGGTGCAGGACCACATGCGGGGGAAGAAGCACCAGCGGCGCATGGCGCGCGCGGGCATTTCGGACACCTCGGACGCGCTGATCTTGCAGGGCTGCGGCGGCGCGTCGGTGCCCTCCGCCAGCACGCCGCCGCCGCGGGCGCAGACGCCGCCGTCGCGGCCGGGCTCCGCGGCGCTGCCGCCTGCCGGCGGCTGGGCGGCCAGCCTGACCTTCGGCGGCAGCCGCGGCGTTTCCAGAGTGCCCTCCATGGCAGGCCTGAGCTCACTACAGCGGGTGCGCTTGCGCACAGCACATGTGCTGTGTTATGTCAAACGTCACACTCCAGGGTTGACACACAATAATCTGCAGTTTGCTGGAGTGACTGCCCTCTGCACGACATGTTGGACCACATAACCGAGGCTGACCACATAACCGGGGTACTGTGCTGCCCTGCACAGGTGCCGTCGGGGGTGCTGAACCGGGGCGAGGCGGCGGCGTTGGCGGGCGGCCTGCAGCGCATGCCGTCCGGTAACATCTATGATGGCTTCCCCTGCATCCGCGTCGGCGACTTCGTGCTGCCGTCCTCCATGGACCTCCGTGCGTATCTCACCGCTTCTTTCACAACTTTTGGCCAGTCTGCGCCCGCCTCACAGCCTGACGCAAACCAGCATAAGCTCTCTGTGCCCTCTCTGGTCAGCTCCAGCTGTCAGCGGTGGACTGCGCTGCGTGAAATGCAGGTGGATGAAGCAACGAGGATGTCGCATGGCACCGCATGCCTTCACGACGCAGTTTGCAGATGTTGATCTGATTCCTGTCGTGTAATCGCAGGGCAATACCTGGAGGAGATGCAGGAGATCGGGGAGATGTCGCCGCACCCGGCGCAACGCGTCGGCGCCCTGCTGCGCGCCGCCAGCCTCGCTGCCTCCCAGGCGGCCGCCGCCGCAGGCGCGCCCCCCGACCCCCTCCCTCAAGTCACTCGCTGCTCGTATCTGCAGCCCTTGTACTGTGCCGGCGCAGGGACTGTCACATTTCTGCTCAACCCGTTGGCGGGAACATCGACTCCCTCACCTTTCGGTCCCCTGCAGCGCCTGCGTGGGAAGACCAGCTCCTTTATTTGCATGCGCAGACATGGTGGCATCGTCCATGGCGATGGCATTTGACCAGGAGGAGGACTACGAGTCGGTGGCCAGCAGCTCGACGCGGCGACTGTCGACGCCCACCTCGCGCGCTGGAACCTCACGCGCCGGCTCCCGCCCAGCCTCCCGCCCAGCCTCCCGCCCGGCCTCCCCCCGCAGGGCCTCGCGGCCGCCGTCGCCGCGGAAGCACTCGCACCAGGCGTCCGTCACCAGCGCGCCGGCAGTCGTCGAGGAGGAGGCTGCGGCGCTGACGGCGGCGGCGTCCGAGCCGGCGGCCGCGGCGCGCACGCCGGCCGACGAGGCGCTGGCGGGTGCCGCCGCTGGCAGGTCGCAGAGCGCCCCCGCAGCGGCGCCGGTGGCGGCTGAGCCAGCAGAGGCGGCAGCTCATGCGGCGGCTGCTGCAGCACAGGCGGCGACGGAGGCAGGCAGCGCCGGCGCGGTAGACGGCGCCGCCACCGACGCCGATGCGGCAGCTTCGATGTCACTCGAGGTCGCCATGGACACGGCATTCGCGGCGGTGGTGGACAGCGGCGCAGCAGCTGCAGCAGACGGCGATGAAGGCGCGGCGTCCGCCTCTGAGCAAGCGCCTGCGGCTGCCGACGCGAGTCCAGAAGCCGCCGAGGAAGGCGATCTGGCCGAGCCGGAGCCTGCGCCGGTGTGGCCTGCCGAGGACAGCATCCGGCGCCAGCTGTCGTACGCCCAGGCAGTCGCCAAGTTGGCAGCAGAGCAGCCGGGCGCAGAGGCGGCTACTAAAGTAGACAGCGCTCCTCAGCCAAATGGCGAGCTGCACCCCAGCGGCAGCTGCGACAGCGCCCAGTCTGCAGTGGCCGCGGACGGGTCTTCGTCAGCAGCCGCAATTGCCAAAGAGGTTCCAGAGCTCGTGGCGGCAGAAGCTGGCGGGCGAGCCGGCGGCAGCGGCGACATTGATGCTGCCGCCGCGCCCTCAATCAGCGCCATCATTGGCACCTTTGAGGCCGCCGACGGACGGCCCGCCAGCAGGCAGGCCGTCGCCGCCGCCGCCGCCGTCTTCGAGGGCTCTGCGGTCGACGGCGCAGAAGCGCAGTCGGCGGCTGGACAGGGCGGCGCGATCGCCGATGGCGACGCTGGCGGCAGCCAAGCGATGTCTGTGGCGGGCGACGGCAGCCCGGCGACTCGCGCAGAAGACGGCGAGATCTTCTGCTGCGAGCTGTGCGACGTCACCACCAGCAGCCGCGCCCACCTGGAGGTGCGCGGCCGCCCTGCACCTGTCTCCGCTGCCATGCCGCCGTGTGCTTTCTGGCTGCCCACGGTGCACCGATGTTGTCTCGAGACGTGGGTGTGCCACATTTGCTGCCCTGGGACGTTGGCCATCTGCCCGAATCGCGGTTCCCTGCGCCTTATGGCTTGCACAGCGTTCATGCACCCCCGACCGCAATGTGTGCCATGCCAGGGAGTGCCAGTGTCCCGCCTATTTTTTGAGCAGATGCTGTACCAACTGACATCCGCCTTTTCATGTGCACAGGCGCACTTCGAGGGCAAGCGCCATCAGCGGCGGCTGGGCGGCGGCGGCGGCGGCGGGCTGCAGGCGTGCGCGCTGTGCCAGGTGACTACCACCAGTGCGGAGCACATGGCGCTGCACCTTGCGGGGCGCGCCCACCAGCGCAAGCTCCGCATCCTGGCCGTCCAGCGCCGCAAGGTGCCCCAGTTCTTTCTTCCTTAATGCGTTCTTTGTTTCCTGAACCAGCGCAAGCTTCGCATTATGGCTGTGCAGCAACGCAAGGTGCGGAGGCCGAATGCATCTGTCTTCGTTGCCAGGCTCGCAAGCCTGGAGGTGTTTCGCAGGACGATGGCTGCCTGTGCAACCCTGCATGCCTTCCTGCCTCCCTGCTTCAAGCTGTACCCCGACATGAGCACTAGCTGTGAACAGCAACGCGTAGTGCACCGCACTCCCTCCGGCTGTTCTTCGTTTTGAAGTTTGTTCTCTTTTGGCGGCGGCAGGCGGGGCTGGACTCGGACGGCGAGGGCGGCGCCGACGGCGGCAGCGAAGCGGGCGCCGCGGCGGCCGAGGCGGCGGCCACTGCAGTTGGCGCGGTGTATGTGTGCCGCACCTGTGGCATCACCACCACCAGCCCCGAGAACCTGCAGGCGCACTTTGACGGCGCGCAGCACAAGTGAGCAGCCCTCCACTGTAGATCTCCCCGCAATACCCCTCTTGTCTGCCTCTCCGCCTCATTTCAACGTTTGCCTGTTAACAGCTTGGCGTCACTCTTGAGGGCTGGCCTGTATCGCCATCTCTTTAGAGGCCTTCGGATTTTCCAGAGTCACCACGCAGCAGCACTCTCCTATGCAGATGCGAACACTGCGGTGCTGAGCCTGCCCCATGTCCCATGCTCCGCAAGTTCTCATGTCGTCCATCATGCACCACCACGCAGGAAGAAACTGCGGCAGCAACAGGCGCAGGCGGAGGCGCGCAGCGAAGACCAGGGACAGCCGCAGTGGCGGGCGCACCAGCAGCAGCAGCTGCAGGCGCAGGCGCAGATGCAGATGCAACATCTGCAACCGGTGTACGGCCGCCTGCCGCCACAGCAGCAGGTGACTGCTCTGCCATGCCAGCTGCTGTGACAGAAACCGTGCCTGACTACATTCGTTGTCGGTCGTCGAGCATCGCTTAGCTTGACCATGGTGTATGTGACCCACACCCTGCTATAGAAAGAGAAGCAAGGGCGTCCGTGCTGACGGTGTCTGCCGCTGCCGCGGGTCGAATGACGGTTTCACTGCCGCCGTGTGCAGGTGCAGCACATGGTGCCGGCGCAGGGCGCGATGCAGCAGCAGCAGCTGCTGGGCGGGCCGGCCTTCTACCAGCAGCACCTGCAGCCGCTGCCAGCGCCGCACGCGATGCAGCAACACGCCGGCGTGCACTTCCTCCCCAGCGCGCCCTCCCCCACCAACATGGGCTTTCAGCCCGCCGCTGGTGAGCTGCGCAGCTGCAGTGTGCATGGCCGCGCCTGCAGCGTGGAGATAGGGCGAGACTGCGTCCGACTGACTAGACATGGGTTGTGAGGCAAATACAGCGAAAATCACAGGGGCGTGGCCGCATGCGTGCAGGCGGCGGCCTGGGCATGCAGGTGCCCCTGTATGGGCAGCCGGCGCAGTGGG
>JAABUM010000519.1_pt1 | contig 66922 bp, 62 predicted proteins | sample 5559161 | NCBI WGS metagenome assembly JAABUM01 (sample SAMN10711868, study PRJNA513369) | rock metagenome | isolation source: Antarctica rocks | place: Antarctica: Victoria Land, Siegfried Peak nord
GCGAACCCAAGCCGAATTGGAAAAGGCAATCGCCGCGGCGCTCGAAACAATCACGGCAAGCGATTGTGTGAATTGGTTTCGGCATTGCGGTTATGAGGTTACACTCAAATGAAAACCGCTATAGAGAAGAAGTTTTGGAGCTAATCCAAGAAGCTATAGAGTTTCATATAGAAGGATTGCGTGAAGACGGTCAGCCGATCCCTGCGCCATCATCGAGCATCGAGTATATCGAAGTGCGTGCTGCATAAAACGCGCCACACGACAGCTTATTCGAGCGCGGCACTTTATTAAACTGCTGTTCCTTATTTTCAAAACGCCCGTTGGAAATTTCAAACGCGCGGTTTGAAATTGTTATTGCGGTGCAAGTTATTCAAATTCCCTGTTTGAATTTCAAACTAGGCGGTTGATCGTTCAAACTCTTCTGCCACCTTTATCAACGACTATAATTGAATCTCCAGCGCGCTGTTTTGAATTATAAACAGGGAGTTTGAAGATTCGGCGCGGGCGCTAATCGTTGCGCGGCCTCGTCTGTAATGATGCAGAGGCCGTGTATCTTTTGTTTGGATAGCTCTTGAACGAGTTGCGCGGCTGCTTTATATGTAACGCTGGAAGTTTCACGCCCGCGTTCGCTGATGACAGCCCATTGCCTTTGATCGAGTTCGTTCATCGCGGAAAAGATTTATGCGTCGGCGGCGCAGCGGAGTCCTGCGAAACTGATGCGAAAGTTGCGGCGGAAGAAATTGCGAAATGAAGTGCGTAGCAAGGGCGCGCGTGTTGCCCAAGAGCCGCCTTTGAGCACGCGGTGGTCGCCGTCGAACCACGCTTCGGAATATTCGGGATACGGAAACGCCTTGAAGCCCGGATAGCCCGCGAATGGATCGCTTGTCCATTCCCAAGCATTGCCCGTCATGTCCAGACAGCCGTATGCGCTCGCGCCTTGCGGGAAACTCCCTGCGGGCGTTGTGTTCCAGAAGTGGCTTCCGAAATTGCAGCGCATTGCGTCAGGCTGTGTGTCGCCCCACGCAAAGCGTCGTCTATGATTGCGCGTTGCATCCCACGACGCGGCCTTTTCCCATTCGGCTTCAGTCGGAAGGCGCTTGCCTGCGAAGCGCGCGTATGCGTCTGCCTCATACCAACTAATGCCCGTCACAGGATGCGTCGGTTGCAAGTCGTTTTCTTCAAACATCTCGCGCACACGCCAACTTTCATTGTTCGACCAGTAAAGCGGAGCCGTGATGTTTTCGCTTTCACGCCACGCCCAACCTTCATCGTTCCATAATTCGCGCCGACTATATCCACCCGCTTCGATAAAGCGCGCGTATTCTTCGTTCGTCGTCATCTGGCGGTCAATCTTGAATGCCGGAAGCTCGACGATGCGCGCGGGCAGTTCGTTGTCATAAGCAAACGCTTGTTCATTCGCTCCCATCTCGAAGAGGCCTGCGGGAATATGCACCATGTCGCGCGTTACATTCGATGATGTGGATTCAGCGAAAACTTGCGATTGAGTGTGTGTGATGTCGTCGGGACGCAGCTTTTTTTCGGGCGCGATTAATTGCATCAAGTACGCGAGCGTTTCTTGATGTTGGTATTCGTGTTCGAGCACAAGGTGAAAAACGTAAGCATCGCGCAAGAGGGGATTCGCTACGTCGAATCGAGCGGTTGCGAGATAGCGCAAAACTCTGTCGCGCACCTGTTGTAAATAATTTTCCATTTCGCGGCGCGTGGGCAAGTCTGTGGACTTTTCGCGCGGCGTGTTGATCGGATCGAAGATGCGTTCGTAGCGGTCATCGGGCGGCGGCTCGCCATTCATTTTTTGCAGAAGCCAGAACGCCTCGAAGACGCCAATGTGCGCCAGATGCCAGATCACCGGGCGAAAGCCGAAGCCGGGACTCCGGTGCAAATCTTCTTCACGCGCCATGTCGAAAAGCCGCAGCGTATCGCGGCGCGCGTTCGTCATTAATTGTTCAATTGCTTTTGCTTGTCCGGTCATTATCGTTTACATGCCTCACGGAATACAACAGTTTACAGTTTCAGTGGTCAGTTTTCAGTTATCAAGACAATTGCGCTGTGCTCTCAACTGAAAACCGAAAACTGAAAACTGATTTTTTCGGCGCGTGACAAAATGAACACGTCCGCGCGAGTTGCTAATGAAAGGTAATACGTTATCATAAAAGCGGTCTATGGAGCGGTGGGAATAAAAGCCCGCTTCTTTTTGTTTTCCGTTCAAGGAATGTGAAGGAGAGAGACAAAGCTTGACCGCGACACCGCCCGACGCCTCTTCAACTCGCGCCGCTGATAAACGGCTCGTCATACATAATCTGCTGCGCGGCGATGCGCGCGCAGACTTTGAGCGTGACGTGCGCGCGGGTCTTTCGGCGCAACCGAAACAACTTTTCCCGAAATACTTTTACGACGCGCTCGGCTCGCAACTCTTCGAGGCCATTTGCCAACTGCCGGAATATTATCTGGCGCGCGCCGAAGATGAAATCTTTGCAACGCACGCGAACGACATTGTCGAGGCAATCGAAGTCGAGAGGAAAAGCGCCGTTACCCTATTGGAAATGGGCAGCGGCAGCGCCACTAAAACACGCCGCATTATCGAAGCGCTTTTGCGTGAACAATCCCGGTTGCTTTATATGCCCGTCGATATTTCTGCTCCGGCGCTCGAACAAAGCGCGCGCGTGCTGCTGCAATCCTTCAATGCTCTGCGCGTCGAAGCCTACGCGGGCGATTACTTCGACGCGCTCCAGAAAATCGGCGCAGAGGATAAAGAGAGAGGGCGCACGCTCGCGCTTTTTCTCGGCTCGAACATCGGAAACTTCGATGCCGAAGGAGCGCGCGCTTTCCTGCGCGGCTTGCGTAGAGTGCTGCGCACGGGAGACATGGTGCTGCTCGGCGCTGACTTGAAGAAAAACAGGCGCGTGCTCGAAGCCGCGTATGACGATGCGCTCGGCGTGACAGCCGCCTTTAATCTCAATTTGCTGGTGCGCATCAACCGCGAATTCGATGCTGATTTCGACCCGCGCCGCTTTCGTCATCACGCCGTTTACAACGAAACGATTGGCCGCATAGAAGTCTACGCAGAGAGCCTGCGAGAGCAAACCGTTTCCCTTCGCAAGCTGAAATTGGAAGTGAGCTTTGCGGCGAACGAACGCATCCACACGGAAAATTCCTACAAGTATGACTTGGAGGATTTGTCTCAGCTCGCAAGAGAGACGGGATTCACGCGCGCGCGCACGTGGCTCGATTCGCGCGAGCAATTCAGCAGCAATCTGTTTCTCGCCGACAATTCTGCCAACGGCTTACGCGAAGGGTAGATTCATTCGGCATGACCGAAACGCGTGACATGGAACCGACTGAAACTCGCTCACAGCAGGCGAAAGCAACGGCGATGTTTGAAGATGATGCGACAAATGATTCGATTGATTCAACGAATGAGTTGATCGTCTCAACCGTCGCAAACAAGAAATCGTCCACATTGTTCGATCCGCACACTTCCATTTCGAAGGCTTCGCTGCCGCAGTTAGCCGATTATTTGCGGGGCGGCGCTAAACCCGCAGGCGCATGGCAGTGCGGCATAGAGTTTGAAGTTCTAGGCTATACGGCACACGAATTCGAGCGTCTCGACGCAGGCAGCGTGCAACGAGTGCTGGCGCAACTTGCCGCCACGTCTTCTTCATCATCGCAAGCTGAAAATTTAATTTATGAAGATGATGTGGTGATCGAAGCCGCGTTGAAGGATGGCGGGCGCGTTACGGTGGAACCCGGCGGGCAGGTGGAATTCTCCGGCGTGCCGCGTCGTTCGCTAATTGAAATAGAAAGGGATATAAAAGTTTTTCTCGCCAGACTGCATGAAATCGCGGAAGCGAACGAGTGCGTGTTTCTCGCCGCCGGATTCGATCCCGTCCGCCGACTCGATGAACAGCGCTGGTTTCCAAAAGCGCGCTACGCTGTCATGCGCCCGTATCTTGCGGCGCATGGAGAGCGCGCGTTGGACATGATGGCGCGCACGTGCGCCGTGCAAGTTAATCTCGATTACGATTCGGAAACCGACCTCGCCCAAAAGTTTATCTTAGGCAATCGCCTCGCGCCGGTTGTGACGGCGATTTTTGCCAACTCGCCTTTTGAAGACGGCGCGCCTTCCGTTTACAAATCAACGCGCGCCGCCGCATGGCTTGCGACGGACAATGCTCGCGCGGGCATCTCCACACTCGCGCTTGAAAATAATTTTTCGCCGGAAGCGTTTGTTGATTATGCGCTCGGTGTGCCGATGATCTTCGTGCAGCGCGGCGGCGCTTACGTTGGCGCGGTGGGGAATCTTTCCTTCGGCGAATTTCTCGAAGCGGGCGCGGGCGCGATTGAACCTCAGTTTCAGGATTGGACGGACCATCTAACGACGATTTTCACGGAAGCGCGCCTCAAGCAATACATCGAAATGCGCAGCGCGGACGGCGGCGATTTGCGTATGGCGCTGGCACTTGCCGCTCTCTGGCGCGGATTGATGTATGACCGCGAAGCGCTCGATGAAGCGCTCCGCATCGCGCCGAAGTTAAAGCAAAAAGAGATGCGCGGATTGCAGGAAGCGGTGGCGCGCGATGCGCTGGCGACGCAACACGCGGGCGTCGATGTCTTGCACACGGCGAAGGATTTAATCGCTATCGCCGCCGAAGGGATCAAGCGATTCGCTCCCGAAGAAGAGAAATATCTGGACGTGTTGCGCGAGCAAGTGATCGAAGACGAAGTTTCTCCGGCGGATATACTGCTTCGCAATTATCGCGGCGCGTGGCATAACTCTATGCAGCGCGTCATTGAACATCTACGAATCGCGTAACGCATTGCGATAGCCGCATCGAAAGCGCCGCCGTTTCACCGACAACCGCATCGACACTTTCGTATTAACATATTTTCTGCGCTCAGTTCTTCTACCGATATGGAGTCTTCCGACGCAATGGCTTTCCAGCATACGACCCGGAATACGGACGTTACTCCGGTTGAATTTCGCAGCGTGAGCTACGGTGTCGCGGGCGTTTCCGCTCAGATTATTTCCGATCTTAATTTAACTGTGCAGCGCGGCGAAACACTCGTGCTGCTCGGCGAATCGGGCTGCGGTAAAACGACGACGCTGCGGCTCGTCAATCAATTGCTTTTGCCGACGGCGGGCGAAGTTCTCGTCGAAGGAAAGCGAACAAGCGAGTGGGACGCGATACGCTTGCGCAGGCGGATCGGCTACGTCATTCAAGACGCCGGACTCTTTCCGCATTTTACAGTTGAGCAGAATGTCGCGCTTGTGCCGACGCTTGAAAATTGGGACGAAGCGCGCGTGCATAATCGCGTGCGCGAACTGCTTTCGCTTGTCGGCCTCGACGCGGATGAGTATGCGCTCAGGTATCCGTCGGAATTATCGGGCGGGCAGCGGCAGCGTGTCGGCGTCGCGCGTGCGCTCGCGGCTGACCCGCAACTGCTTCTGCTCGACGAACCTTTCGGCGCGCTTGATCCTCTGACGCGCGCGGCCTTGCAGAAGGAGTTCGCAGAGCTTCGCACGCGGCTCGGCAAGACAGCCATTTTCGTGACGCACGATGTGCGCGAAGCATTGCTGCTAGCGACGCGCATTTGCCTGATGGACAAAGGCCGCGCTGTGCTGCTCGCAACGCCCGAAGAATTTATCCATTCAGATGAACCGCACGCGCGGCGTTACGTCGAGACGTTAAAGCTGAATGAAAACATTGTCGGCGCAACGGAGAAAAGCGTATGACGTGGCGTGCCTTTTTAGTCGAGCACTGGCGCGAGATGCTAACGCTTACGGAGCAGCATCTTTTTCTCGTGCTCATCTCAACTTCGATTGCCGTGTTGATCGGCGTGCCGCTCGGAATTCTTCTGACCAGACACGCGCGCTTGCGTAGCCCTGTGCTCGGACTCGCCAATGTATTGCAGACGATTCCGAGCCTCGCACTGTTCGGCTTTTTGATTCCGCTGCGCTACATCGGCGGCATCGGCGCGCGCACGGCGATTGTCGCGCTCGTGCTCTACAGTTTGCTGCCTGTGATACGCAACACTGTGACGGGGATTTTGGGCGTGGACAAGGGCGTGCGCGAAGCGGCGCTGGCGATGGGCATGACGGATAAACAAATTCTGTGGCAAGTGGAATTGCCGCTTGCGATGAAGGTGATTTTAACGGGCGTGCGTGTCGCGGTGGTGATCGGCGTGGGTGTGGCGACGATTGCGGCGACGATTGGCGCGGGCGGACTCGGCGTCTATATTTTCAGCGGCCTGCGCGTGCTGAACGACAAGCTGATTCTCGCGGGCGCTGTTCCTGCGGCGCTCATGGCACTGGCAGCGGATTTCGGTATCGGGTTGTTGGAGAAACGCTTTGACGTTGGCGCGCGTCGCAAAGTTAAAAAACAAACATCGCCAATCGCGCGGCTGGCGTGGACTGCAGTGTTTACGACTCTGGCACTCGCAATCGGCGGTTACGCAATTCTAAATCGCGGCGGCGCGCCCGATGAAACGATAACGACGAAGAAAAGCGATGCGGCGTCGAGCGCGACGGAGAAGGGCGCGCGCGTGGTTGTCGGCGCGAAGGATTTTACGGAGAGCGGCATTCTTGCGGAGATCATCGCGGAGATTTTAGAGAGTCGCGGCCTCGAAGTCGAGCGGCGCGAACTCTCCGGCAATTTGTGCCATGAAGCTTTAATCAGCGGGCAGATAGATGTCTACCCGGAATACACTGGCACAAGCTACACGGCGATTTTGCATCATCAACCGGTTTCCGATGCGCGCGCCGTGCGTACACAAGTAACGCGCGAGTATGCGGACAAATTCAACGTCAGGGTTGGCGCAGCTTTCGGCTTCAGCAACGATTTTGCAATTCTGGTGCGCGGCAAGGATGCGCGCGAATTAAGGCTGAAAACGATTTCGGATGCCGCGCCGTATGCCGCGCGATTGCGCGCCGGGTTCGGGCAGGATTTTATGTCGCGCGCGGACGGCTATCAGGGTTTCGCGCGCGCATACAATCTGAAATTTGCGGAGCAGCCGCGCGAGATGGATTTGTCTTTGACGTATCGCGCGCTGGCCTCCGGCCAAGTCGATTTGATCGCCGGAAATTCGACGGACGGATTGATCGCCGCGCTCGATCTCGTTCAACTCAATGACGATCGGCATTATTTTCCGCCGTATGAAGCGGTTGTGCTGATGCGCGAAGACGCTTTGGCGCGTGTACCTGTTGCAGCAGAAGCTCTCCAACAATTGAGCGATTCAATTTCGACGGAAGAGATGCGCCGCTTGAACTTTGAAGTTGACGGGCGCAAGCGCGCCGTGCGCGACGTTGTGCGCGAATGGCTAAACCGACGCAAAGAGAAGTGATTGAGTGCATGGCGCAGCTCAGTCTCAGCCGTCGCAACCAATCGCAAACAGCTATCTTTAATTGCGAAGTGATTTATCGAGATGCGATGCGCTTCACGGATGCAACGAGAATAAACATTTCATCGGGCTGGCCTGTCGGCATAATGCCGATGATAGTCGGCACTGCTTCGCGCAGGCTGACTTCCGTTGCAATACCTATCTGCTCGTAATTAATCACTGGAAAACCCGCGCCGCCTTCGTTGCGTGTCGCAGAGGTTTGAACGGGAACGCGTTGCCCGAACTCGAATCTCGATATCTGCACAAACTGTTGTCCGCCCGCATCTGTCACCGATCTGACGTTGGTTAAAGTGAGTTGGTAAAAGGTCGGAGCGGCGGAAGTGGGCGCGGCAAAGATCGAGCCGCCGACGATGCCGCTGACGCGCAAATTGCCTTTGTCCCGGACGCGATTGAAGAAGGTTGTCGTTAAGCGATAATCCGCGAAGGGCAAAGAAGATTTGAGTTGTTTGATAATCGGATCGAGCGCTTGCGGGACCTTGCTTTTGCCGTCAGCTTTGTTCGATGCGACGAGCAGATACAATTGCACTTCGTGATTAACTTCGACGCTCTTTGCGAGAGCGGCAGTGGTGGCAACTTCCGTTGCCGTCCCTTCTCGATCCTGCGCCCGTGCGCCTGTAAAGCTTGCGAGAATCAGACAGCAGACAAAGAAAGACAGAGCGTGGTGGCGTTTGAGATTATTCATTTAGAAATCCTTTCCGGCGCGAATGTTTGATTAAGCTTGAGCGAGCTTTTCGTCTTACAGTGAAGTTCCACGCTCGCTTTCAAACAAAGTTCCTTAATAAACTTTTGCGCTGATATGAAGCGCCGAAAACAATTGCGTGTTGCGCCGCGTGTGGATTATGCCGCAATGTTTCTTTTGTCGTTGTGATGATGCTATGCTTTCTTGAGACACGAAACTTTAAGGGCGACGGAAACTTTCAAACGGGAGTTTTGGTTATGGCATCGACTGAATATCAGGCGGAGGTTGCGACGGGGCGACGTGACAACGACGGGCGCGTGCGCTTGTCTTTATTCACGACGGATATGCTGGCCTTGACGTTGGAGGGGCATGGCGAGCGCGCGCCGACGCTTCTTTTATCGAAGGAGCAGACAGTGCATTTGCGCGATGTGCTCTCCGAAGTGATTGCGCTGCTTGAAGAGGATAAACGAAAAGAGATTGGCGACGACAACGCTAACGCAGGGATACGAGCAGCGGTGTGGCAGGGAGCGGAGCGCAGAACAAGCGGGCAATTGAACAAATGAGAAAAGTGAACAAATAAAAAAGCGCGCCGTTCTGAACAAGCGCGCTTTTCTCTTTTCGGGTTCGATTGCGAAGACTATCTTCGTCGTCGCGGATTCGCTTCAACCGCCGTTACTTTTTGGCGATTAGCGTCACGCGAAGTGGCTCTCCGAGAGAATCTCTGGTGACGTTCAGCGTTTGCGATGCGTAGCCTTTGGCTTTGACAATCAATTTGAGGTCGCCCATGTGAATCGGCGGCAGCACGGAAACGCCGCGCGCATCCGTGAAGTTGCGCGATTCGCAGAAAAAGCCGTCGGAACGGCGTGATTCGAGTTTGGCGGAAGCGCCTTTGACGGGATTGCCGCTTTGGTCAACGACGCGCAGATCGAGGCGGCCAATACCGTTCATTTGTTTCGGTGCCTGACCCATGTTCGGGACATTTTGTGTGCTCTGTGAAGTGCTGACTGTGCCCTGCGCTAATCCTGCGCTGAAGGTTGCTCCGGCAATCAGTGCGGCGGCGAGTAGTTTACGCATAATTTTTAGAATTCCTCCGGTGGTGAAAAGTTTTTTGAGGGAAGAAAGCTGGCGGGCGTTGATCTGTTGATCCCGCCACTGCATTTCTGCCATAATTTTTACGGTTTCGCGAGTGTGTCGCCGCAATTAATTTAGTTGTTTTGTCGTGTGGATCGGTTGCCATTGAACCGAGCTTTGAAGTGTGGCTCGCATGGCGGCGTTTACCGCGAACCGACAAACAGTATACAGCACCGCCGCGAGACTTGAAAGCATAAAATCCAACGCGTTTTTTCATGCGCCAAAAGGACAGAAAATGAACAGAATAATTGCTGCCACGCTCATCGTTTTTCTCTTTCTATTACAGCCCGCGCTGCTTCGTGCGCAAACCACAAACGCGCCGCCGCTCGCCGCTCAAACCCTGATTAAAGCAGGCCGCCTGATCGACACGCGCAACGGGCGCGTGCTCGAAAATCAAGGCATACTCGTTGAAGGTGATCGCATTAAGGCCGTCGGCGCATTGAACGAAATCTCTGCGCGCGCAGGCAACGCACGCGTCATTGATTTGTCGCGTGCCACCCTTTTGCCCGGCCTCTCCGATTGCCACACGCACATTCTTTTGCAGGGCGACATTACAGCCGCCGACTACGACGATCAACTTCTGAAGGAATCCATTCCGTACCGCACGATTCGCGCGACGATGGCTGCCCGCACCGCCTTGATGAACGGCTTTACGGCCTTGCGCGATCTCGAAACCGAAGGCGCGATGTATGCCGATGTGGACGTGAAAACGGCGATCAATCGCGGCGTCATTCCGGGGCCGCGCATGTTCGTTTCGACGCGCGCTTTTTCCGCAACGGGCATGTATCCGCTGTCGGGTTATTCATGGGAAATCAAAGTGCCGGAAGGCGTGCAAATCGTGGACGGCGCGGACAACATACGGCGTGCCGTGCGCGAGCAAGTCAAATACGGCGCGGACTGGATCAAGTTCTACTGTGATCGTCGTTATTATTTGAAAGACGGCGCGTTGCATAGTTGGGTCAATTTTACGGACGAAGAAATGGAAGCGATGGTGCAGGAAGCGCATCGCTTGGGACACCGCGTCGCCGCGCACGCGATGGGCTACGAAGGCATAGACGCGGCGCTGCGCCACAACGTAGACACGATTGAGCACGGCGACGGCCTCAACGAAGAATTAATGGATCGCATGGTTAAACAGGGCGCTTACTGGTGCCCGACAATTTACGTCGGCGTGTATGTCGCGGAGGGACGCGCGGCGGCGGGCGCTCCCATCTGGCTGACGATGCGCGACCTCGAAGCGAAAGCGTTCGGGCAGGCCGTGCGCAAAAAAGTGAAGATCGCTTTCGGAACGGATGTCGGCGGCTTCGCGTGGACGGAAAACGAAGCGAAGGAATTTAATTATATGGTGCGCTACGGCATGACGCCGATGCAGGCCATTCAATCCGCGACGATGGTTGCCGCCGAACTACTTGAAAGACCGAACGACATGGGCGCAATCGAAGCGGGCAAATACGCGGACATCATCGCCGTCGCAAATGATCCTTTGCGCGACATTACGGAACTCGAACGTGTCCGCTTCGTCATGAAAGGCGGCAAAATCGAGCGCAACGATATGGCGCGTTAGTTTCTCCTTGTTGGAAAACAAGAAACGTATGCCGAATCTTTCTTACATCTCTCCGAAAGCGACGGTCAGGGAAAGTTTAATTCAGGGAAGAGGTCTTTTTGCCGTCGCGCCCATTGAAAGGGGAGAAATTGTCGCCGTCAAAGGCGGGCATATCTTCAATCGGCAGACGCTCAATGACATAAAGAATTCGCTTGGCGAGGCTGAAATACAGATCGGTGAAAATCTTTTTATCGGCCCTTTGAGCGAAGCGGAGCGTGAGGGCAGTATGATTTTCAGCAATCATTCGTGCGACCCGAACATCGGCGTTCAAGGGCAAATTGTTTTCGTCGCGTTGCGCGACATTCAAGCGGGCGAAGAATTGACGCACGATTGGGCGACGACGGATGATGACACATACGAAATGTCGTGCAACTGCGGTTCGCAGACTTGCCGCAAAGTTATCACAGGGCAAGATTGGAAAAGAAAGGATTTACAGGAGAAGTATGGCAATTACATTTCATGGTATTTGCTGGAGAAGATAAAAAGAGAGCGGCAAGAAGATACGACATAACGCGCCGGTGACGGGCGGCGAGAAGCGCGAATCAGGCATCAAAACTCCATCGCAAAACGCTGCTGCTTTAATTTTGTGCGAAAAGAAAACTTTGCGAATAATCCGGTCACTTTCAAGAGGTAAGGTTTGAGTTATGAATGAAATTTTTGCGTATCCGTCGAGCGCGGGGCAGAAGAGTTTGCGCCGCCGTTTTGCTTTATCGCCTGTTGTTTTAGTGAGTTTGCTGATTGCGTTGTGCGCGATTGGCGCGGCAGTTTTGTTTGCGGCGTCGAATAAAAGTTTCGTGCGGCATAACTCGGCGGCGGCGTTTGTGCCGAACAATGAATGGGCATTAGCGGCTACGGGTGCTGCGGCAAAGGGTGGTTGGGCGATTCGCGGGGAATTGTCGGAGACGTGTACGTGCAGTGTGCCGTGTACGTGTAATTTCGGGCAGGGGCCGTCGCCGCATTCTTATTGCCATCCGTTTTATTCCTACGACATACGCGAAGGCCGTTACGGTGACGTGTCTCTAAATGGTTTGCATTTCGGCGCGGCTGATATGCAGAACGGGCAAACGATTTTCATAGACGAACGCGCCGACGCAAAGCAGCGCGAAGCTTTGAAGATAATCGCCGCGCGCGTCATCGATCATACTTCGCCGGAAGAAACGGAGGCGAAGGTAAAAGAGATTTCGCCGCGCATACGTTACGCCGCAGTCAAGCAGGAATACGGCAATCGCCGCAATCATTTAATGGTCGCGGGACTCGGCGAATTCGCCGCCGATTACATTATGGGCTTGGACGATTCGCAGCCGCTCACCGTGCGCAATAATACGACTTGGCGCATCAAGGATTCGATCAAAGCGAAGACGAGCGTATTTCGCGTTCACGCCGGACGCGACTCGATTGACACGAAGAATACGAACAGCAATCAAGGCGAATTCGAGTACACGGATAAAACGGATTTCGGAAGCCCTGCAACTTGGGCGTGCGGCGGCGCGAGCGCGTGCGGCGACATGAGCAAAAATCATCACGAACACGGCACACAATAGCAGCGAGCGATTAATAGAAAGAGGAGACTTTTATGGGCTTGTTCGATTTTCTTCTTTTGCTGCTCATCGCGGGCGTGTGCGGTTCTCTCGGTCAGGCGATCAGCGGTTATTCGCGCGGCGGGTGTCTGGCAGCGATTGCCTTAGGCTTTATCGGCGCGCTCATCGGCTTGTGGCTGGCGCGTTTTTTCGGGCTGCCGGAAGTCTTCGCTGTGAACATCGGCGGCACGCGTTTTCCGATTATCTGGTCGATCATCGGCTCCGCGCTTTTCGTCGCTGTAATTAGTTTGCTCACGCGGCGACGTGTTTAGAGTTAAAAGTCTAAAGTTCAGACTTTTAGTGTTAGACGCGCGCTTGCCTCAGCGGTTACACTCGCTCTTCAAAGTTCAACAATTATCGCCGGGTATATTTTATTAGACAGCGCGTGCGCCATGTCATCAAAGGACGCGTGCAGGGTGAGCCATCCTCTCAGCTTTATGACCGCCTTCAATTCCCCCAAATCAAAAAGCCTTGCGCCGCTCGATTTGAGCGACTTTCGCAAACGCTATCCGTTGACAGTGGCGAATTTCGGCGCGCTCGCCGGACGCGAAGCATGGCTACAGCGAATCTGGGAATTGGACGCGCGCTGGCAGGAGTCAATGGAGCGGCAGACAGACGCCGCGCCGGAAGTCGTTGTGCATACCGCGCCGCCCGCGAATCTAAGCGTCGAAGCGGAGTTTGAAATCATTTACGCGGGCGGTGTTTTGGGACTGCTTCACGCGGCGGCGATGGGCGTGCGTTACAACCGCAGCGTGATGGTTTTCGACGCGCACGCGGTCGGGCGCACGCATCGCGATTGGAATATATCGGACGAAGAATTGCGCGAGTTTGATCTGGCCGGTCTATTTACAAAAGAAGAAATCGAAGCCGCCGTCGTTAATCGGTATCGTTCCGGCTTCGTCAAATTCCACGACGCTGCATCGCGTGTCAAAGCGCCGCCGCTCTGGATGAACAACGTGCTGGACGTAGCGATTGACGCGGACACGCTGCTTCAATTGGCGGCGCGAAAACTGCGTCTATGCGCTGGCGCGGCGCTTTTTGACAGCACGCGTTTTGTGCGTTGCTATGTGCAGCCGGATAAGGTTTACGTGCTGGTGGAGGACGTGCGCGCGAAGCGGCAACGATTATTCGCGGCGCGGCTGTTTGTGGATGCGACGGGAACGAATTCGAGTGTCGCCGGACAACTCAATGAAAATCGCGCTCTGACACACGTCTGCCCGACTGTCGGCACAGTATCGCGCGGCTTTGTGCATGGCGAAGAGCCGGATCAAGTAGATTTCGGCGTCGGCGAAATTTTAGTGAGCAACGAGGACGCGCGCGATCATAGGCAATTGATCTGGGAGGGTTTTGCGGGCAGCCCGAAGCGCGACGAATACACGACGTATCTTTTCTTTTACGACGCAATCAATTCGCCCGCAGACAAATCTCTGCTCGCGCTTTTCGAGCAATACTTCGAGGCGCTGCCGCGTTACAAGCGCGCGGGCGCACAGTGGCGTGTTGTGAAACCTGTGTTCGGCTACATTCCGAGCTTTCATCATCACGGTTGGAATAACCACAAGCGCACGGCGACGGATCGCGTGATGCTTGTGGGCGATGCGGCGGGATTGTCGAGTCCGCTCACGTTCTGCGGCTTCGGCTCGCACGTGCGCAATCTTGAGCGCCTGACACGACTCACAGACAGCGCGCTCACAGCAGATTCGTTGGACGCTGCGGCGCTCGCGGAGATAAATGCTTATGAGCCGCGTGTCGCGCAGATGGCGAGCCTCGCGGAGTTTTTGCGTCCGACGCCGAAGAGCGCGCCGTTTGCCGTCAATGAAACTTTGAACGCAGTGATGGCTGCGCTGCATGAGTTGGATGAGCGCGTCCGCCGCGAACTTTTTCAGGATCGAATGACGTTCGCGGCGTTCAAAAATCTTCTCGGACGCACCGCCAAACTTTACCCGCGTATCTTCGGGCGCGTGCGCGAGCATCTCGGCGCGCGCGGCACTTTCTGGTGGCTCGCAAACATCGCCGGAGCAGTTCTTCACGAACGCCGCGAGCAAACAGAAGTAGAAAGCAGGAACGCAAATGAAAGTGGAAAGTAGGAAGGCGAAGGGCAAAAGTTAGGCTCAAAGCAATTACCGGACAGAGTGGCGGCAAGTAATTAAATAAATGGTTGCTGCCACACTTTCGCCCTTCGCCTTCCTACTTTCGTTCTATTCTGTATAAACAATCTCGACTCTATCTTTTTCTGCGAGGGGTTGCACTACTTTGCCGTTGACCTTTAGCTCCTTGAGTTTTGCGTTTCTGTGCATATGACTTTTACGTCCGCCGTTCGGATCGTCGTCAAACTTTGAATCGTGTTCTATCGTGACGGAACCACCTTTGATCATAATGACATCTTCGGGCATGTTGGTTTTCTCCTTTGAGGGTAGAAGTTGGACTACTTTTCTTCGACGAGAACTTCGCCGAGTTGTTTGCGGTAAAGTGCAATGTCCGTGCGTGCGAGGTACGTGTTGAAGGCTTCCGTTCCCATTCTTTGTTGAAGCTGTGAAAGAAGATTGGAAGCATTTGTGAAACGCTCTTGCGCCGCTTCGCGGTTGCCTGCACGAAGGCTTGCGCGCCCGGCGATGAGCAACGTCCGCCACCCGGAATCCAGCGCGCCGAGACGGGCGAAAATCTCCTGCGCTTGCAAGGCGTTTGTTTCCGCCGCTGTCGCATCGCCGTCTTCAAGCGAAGCTTCGGCAAAGGCCAGCAGCGCGTGAGAGAGCAGCCACGGATCAATCGCACGCTGGTCTTGCTGCCCCGCATCGACTGCTTCTTCACATAATGCTTTCCCTTTATGCTGGTCACCGGAGAAAGCTTGCGCCAGCCCCCATGTGTACTTCGCCTGAGTCGCAATTTCCTTGTACTTTTCACCGGCAAGCTCAAGCGCCTGCCTGCTTTTAGCTTGAGCTTCGGGAAAGCGCCGCTGGCTGAGCGCTATGCTCGCCTCTGCTAGAAGGATCGAAGCGGCCTGCCGGTTATCGCTTGCGGCGTGTTGCTTGATAAGGGCAGACGCCTGATCGAGCGACGCGCGCGCTTCTTCGTAGCGGCCTAATTGCCATAACGCATCGGCGCGATTCGTCAAACTGTTCTCGACGCTTTGCTGTACCCCCAGCGATTTATAAAGAGCGTAACATTCGTCGAAATGAGGAATGGCTTCGGTGTAATGTTCCTGCCTGACGAGCAGCAATCCGATTTCCTGATGCGTCAGCGCGATTTGCGATTGGTCGCTAACTTGCCCGGCTGCCTCGAGTTGCTGTTGATAAACTTTGAGCGCCGCGTCGTAGTTGCCTTTCTTTTTGTTGGCACGCGCCAGCAGCGTCAAAGCCGTAGATGTTTCCTTGCGATAACCGCCCTGTTGATAAAAGGGCAGCGCCTGCTCGATATAACGCACGGCTTCGTCGGCGTTTCCCTGCGAGGTGCGCAGGCTGCCAAGCGAAAGTCGCGCGCGCGCCATGTTGCGCATTCCCTTGTGCCGCTGCGCCAGCTCAAGCGACTGTTTGAAGAGTTGGTCAGCTTGATTGTAATCGCTGCTTGCCAGAAATACGTTGCCGAGATCAATCAGGCCGCGCTCCGTCAGATAGTCGATGCCGTTGGCCTGCGCTAATTCAATGCCCTGACGCGCGAAGGCTTCCGCTTGCGCTACGTCGCCCGCCTCTATTGCAACATCGGCGAGCTTCAGCAAGGTTTTCGCTTGTTGATACAAATTGCCGGTTGTGCGTGCCATTTCAAGCGCCCGCTCCAACTCTGCGCGAGAGTCTGCGGCTTTGCTTAGATTGTTGAAAAGAAATCCGCGCTGGTAGTGAACCTCCGTTTGGCCTTCGATGTTGCCGAAGGCTTGATAGAGCGTTGCCGCTTTATCGAAGGCAGCGGTGGCGCTCGCTAAATCCTGCTGCCTGCCGTAGAGATACCCGACGCGCAAATATGCGGTTGCGTATTGTGGATTACGATTCGTCGCCTCCACATAGCTATCAATCGCTTTTTTTACATCCTCATTCTTTTCATACGCGCGTCCCAGATCAACGTAAGCCTGTGGTTTATCCGGCACAAGACGCGCAATCTCGCGATACGAATTGACAGCGCGTGTGTAATCGCGCGTGACGTTTGAAGAGATGGCGTCGAGATAACGCGCATCGACTTGCGGCAGTACGGAGCGATCCGGCACAAGCTCTGCAACACGTAACAATTCATCCTTAGCGCGTTCGGAGTAGTCGAGTTCCGACCACGCTTCAGCGAGTCCGGCGTGCGCCAGAGCAAATTCATCGTCTGCTTTGACGGCCTGCTCCAATGCTTTGCTCGCCTGATAATAAGAGCCTTCGCGTAGTGCGTCCGTGCCTGCGTCGTACCATCTCTGCGCTTCAGCGTTTGCTTTATGCGCGGACGGACGCCACAAATGCACTGCGCCCCAGAGACACGCGGCGGCGACGACAAGGGCGATCATAAAAGAAGCGAGCGAGAGACGCGGGCGACGCAAGTTCTCGGAAAGAGTCATTAAGGCGCTGGTGCGCAAGCCCGCGCCGGAAAGATCGGCGAGTCGCGGCGTGCGGTAGTGCGCGTGGTCGTCGAGCGAGGTGCGCGCCGCACGCAAGTCTGTCAGCATTTCAATGGCGGATTGATAACGCGCTTCGGGTTTCTTCGCCAGCGCTTTGAGCGCGATGCGGTCGAGTTGTTTCGGCACGCGCGGATTAAACGAAGAGGGCGGCGACGGGTTGACGTGTATGACCTGCGCGCCGATTTCTATGATGCTTGAGCCGGAAAAGGCCGGGCGTCCTGCGACGCATTCATAGAGCAAAGAGCCTAAAGCGAAAACATCGCTGCGCGCATCCACATCGGCTCCAATCGCCTGCTCCGGCGACAAGTACAAAGGCGTCCCGACGACAATCCCGCTTTGCGTACGCGTGGCCGCAAACAGCGTCAGTGCCTCCGGGTCTGTTAAGCCTTTATCCGCTCCTTCATTCAATTGCTTGGCGAGACCGAAATCCAAAACCTTCGCCGCGCCGCGCCCGTCTAAGATGACGTTCGACGGCTTAATGTCGCGGTGAACAATTCCCAAACGATGCGCCTCGGCGAGCGCTTCCGCGACTTCTTCAACGATCTCGACGGCGCGCGAAAGCGTCAACGCACTTTCGGCGATCAACTCGCTTAAAGTTTGTCCGCTGACCAACTCCATCACGATGTAGGGCTGGCCGCCGCTTGTTTCGCCGTAATCGTAAATGGCCGCGATGTGCGGGTGGCTCAGCGCGGAGATGGCGCGCGCTTCACGCAGAAAACGCGAGCGGTGATGTATGTTTGATGAGGAAGCGAGAAACTTAACGGCGACGCGGCGATGCAGGCGCGCGTCTTCCGCCGCATAGACGACGCCCATGCCGCCCTCGCCCAGCTTTTCAATAATTCTGTAATGCGAGACAGTCTGCCCGATCATATTGGATGGGTTTCTTTTACGGCGTGACGAGCCTGCGAAAGATGCAACGAAACCGCGAATCTTGCCGGGACAATCGGCAGAGACACAAACGAGGAGTGAAATTATCTTAACACTTGCTACTTGCGCCGCTATTCTGCGCTAAGTCCAATTGTTTTCCAAGTAAATTTTTCCGCGACGAAATTTTGCCCGCCGGAGGAATATCAAACGACGCATACTTTTTGCCTTCCACGTTTGTTTGCGAACTTGCGCGGCGAACGCCGTGACAGGCATACTACTGCCTTGAAATTCCTGCTCTCGTGCATCAACGGTGGCGTGCCAGCCCTTGATCGTAGAGCGACGATTGTTCGGCTGAAAGAAGAGTGAGGTTAGTTGTCAATTCGTTTGAAGCCGCTCTCGTTAATGCCAGAGCACACGGGCGCGTCGCGGTTCGCCGGGAGAATGAAAGCCGGATTCTGTGCTCCTTCGTTTTCACGCGATTCCAAAGATGCCCGCGCTTCCTTTGACTTTGAGAAGGACAAGATAAAGAAATGGCTACGAAACTTTACGTTGGAAATTTATCGTTCCGCACGACGGGCGATAATTTGCGCGAGGCTTTCGCGCAGGCCGGGACAGTCGAATCGGCGTCCATCATAGAAGACCGCGAAACGGGTCGCTCGCGCGGCTTCGGCTTCGTTGAAATGGCGACGCCGGAAGAAGCCGCCGCCGCCATCGAACAGTTCAACGGCAAAGACATGGGCGGGCGCAATCTGACCGTCAACGAAGCCAAGCCGCGTGAAAATCGCAGCGGCGGCGGCGGTTACGGTGGCGGCGGCGGACGTGATCGTGATTACGGCGGTGGCGGCGGCGGTGGTGGTGACCGCGAACCGCGCTGGTAAACTTTAAGCAGCGACAGAAAAATCGAAAGGCAAAAGCGATAAGGTCGAGTCACCTTATCGCTTTTGCCTTTCGATTTTTTATTCGTTGCGGCTTTCGATACGTTTGTTCGGCGCTTCGCCTAATGATCGCCACGAAAATAAATTGGACGGCGTTTCTACTAACATAGCCTTGTTGATAAATCTAACCGTGTCTGCCGGGATAGCCTTTGGTGACCTGAACAATCCTGCCGTTTCGCCGATTTTTCGCATCCTTCCAGACCAACCTCTAATGGATCAGGCAGTCAACATACGACTTTCAGGATTACCGCCCCGAATGCCGGTTACGATCAGGACAACGATGCTGCTGGCACAATATACATGGCATTCTCATGCATCTTTCGTATCAGATCAGCATGGCAACATAGACCTTGAAAAACTGGCTCCGCTGGGTGGCAGCTACTCCGGCGTTGACCCGATAGGCTTGTTCCGGTCTATGACTCCAGACGCCGCTCAGCCTTCCACGCGGAAAACCAGCGAGGCGAACAGCTTAGACCCTGTGGTGACAAACTTCGTCGCCGAAGTCGAAGGGCGTCCCGTGGCTTCCGTCAATCTCACGCGGTTGTGGACTAAACCGGCAATCCGAATAACCGACATTCATGAGAACGGACTTGTCGGCAAACTCTTCGAGCCGCAGACGAAAGGGCGGCATCCCGGCGTGCTCGTTCTGTCAGGCTCGGAGGGCGGGATCAACAATTGGAATGCCGCCTTATTAGCTTCTCACGGCTACGCTGCCTTCGCGCTCGCTTATTTTGGGATCGAAGACTTGCCGAAGGAATTAGTGAACATCCCACTCGAGTATTTGAAAAACGGCGTTGACTGGATGCGCGCTAAGAAGTCGGCGGACGCTGATCGAATAGCCGTCATCGGTGCGTCGAAAGGCGGCGAGTTGTCGCTGTTGCTCGCTTCGATGTTTCCCGAAATAAAGGCGGTAGTCGCATATGCGTCCGGCAGTCTGATAGGCACAGGTATTGATAGAGAGCACTCAGGTAACGTGTCGTCTCGGTCATATCAAGGAAACCCACTTCCCTTCGCACACTGTAAAGCTACTCCGGAATTTACTGCGCAGTTCCGCGCGGGCGCACCTCTTAGAGGCTGTCTGAGAAGTTGACTGCCAGCCGGTTCGATCAGGTAAGTTTTGGGTATGACAAACCAAATCTACCCAACCGATCTGACTGACAGTCAATGGAATCTTATCAAAGAGTTGATTCCCAGTGCGAAACCGGGCGGACGCCCTCGTTCTTTGGACACGCGCCTTGTTATCAATGCCATCTTCTATGTCGTTGTCGGTGGCATCAAGTGGCGAATGCTGCCGCATGAATATCCTTGTTGGAAGAGTGTTTATCACTACTTTCGGCAGTGGCGCATCAGCGGTGACTGGCAGCGTCTGCATGACACAATCCGCGCCCAAGTGCGTGAGCAGGTGGGACGCCACAAGCCTCCAACGGCTGGATGTCTGGACTCGCAGAGCGTCAAAACCACTGAAATCGAAGGAGTGCGAGGCTATGACGCGGCCAAACAAATCAAGGGACGCAAGCGCCATCTGCTCGTTGACACCATGGGATTGCTGTTGCTGGTGGTCGTCACCGCCGCCTCGGTGCAGGAACGTGACGGAGCGCGGCTGATCTTCCAGCGACTCGCGCGGCAGTTGCAAGAAACTGCGCCTGATCTGGGTTGATGGCGGCTATCGTGGGCAGTTGGTGAGTTGGGCGGCTGAACATTTGCGCTTACGAGTCATCTTGCGCGGCGCTGAACAAAAGGGATTTAAGGTGCTGCCGCGCCGTTGGGTAGTTGAACGAACCTTTGGATGGCTTAATCAATATCGCCGCTTGAGCAAGGACTATGAAGTCTTGCCATCAAGTAGCGAAGCGTTTGTTTACATTGCCATGACGCGCTTAATGCTGCGTCGTATCAAGGCTGCTTGAACTTCTCAGACAGCCTCTTACCGATGCATCGCATTCTTGTGCCGAATACTGGCGTGCCAAAGGAGTTGAAATAGCCGCTTACACCAACGATGCCAGCGCGGACGATTTAGACGATTTGCGGCAGGCGCTCGGCGCGGAACGTATCAGTCTCATCGGGATGTCTTACGGAACTGTGCTGGCACAAGCGGCGGTTCGGCGGCACGGCAAACAGCTTGACCGCGTAGTTTTCGCCGGTGCCCGTGGGCAGGACGATTTGGTCGCGCTACCGAGCGTGTGGGATACGCTCATCAAAAAACTTTCGTATATCGCCAGTGAAGATGCTGCCGTCAACAAACTCGTTCCCGATCTGGAAGCTCTTTACCGACGAGTGCTGGATAAACTGGAACAAAATCCTGTGACGCTCACCGTAACCGACGCGCAAACAAAGCGTCCGGTCAACATTCGCGTCGGCAAAATCGGATTGCAGTGGCTGGTGACCCAATCTATGCCCGATGCCAGAAACTACACTTGGTATCCGGCTTTGTTCCATACCATAGACCATGGCGATTATTCTCTCCTGACACGCCGCATCGAACCGTTGTATAACGGCATTCAGGGCAGGTCGCCGATGGCAAATGCGGTAAACTGTTCAGTCGGCTGGTCGGCGGAGCGACTCGCAAAAGCTCGGAGAGAAACGCCGCAAGCATTGTTCAGCAATCTTGATCTGACATCGAGAGCGGAATTTTGTAAGGCAGTGGGCGTATCGGAGAACGGTTCGGCATTGCAGCCGCGTCTTTGGAACACGCTTCCAACGCTGTTCGTGAGCGGCTCGCTCGACACCGTCACGACGCCCTTCCAAGCCGAAGAAGTGCGCTGGGGCTTTCCCAACAGTACGCATTTAATTGTCGAAAACGGGGGACACGAAACACTGCCCAGTTCGGAAGTGCAAACGGTCATCGTAGATTTTTTCAAAGGACAGAATGTAAAAGGGCGCACAGTTTCGTTCGAACGTCCGCATTTTCTATCCGTTGAAGAAGCGAAAGCGCAGCCAGCGAGTCGTCGTTAAATCGATGTCGAGATTCAACCGGTGATACGCTTTTCCCCGTGCAACCGCACCGAACAAGTAATTGGATGTGACATTGTTCGGTGCGGCGTTCCCATCATTCAAAGTGGCGTTGGGCAAAAAAAACCTCAATCCCGGCGATTGCTTACCCGTTCTTTTTCTCAAATTCTTGCATAAACGAAACGAGTGCTTCGACGCCTTCGCGCGGAAACGCATTGTAGATCGAAGCGCGCAATCCGCCGACGGAGCGATGCCCCTTTAAGCCGTCGAGGTTCGCCGCTGTGGCTTCCTTCGCAAACTGTTTTTCTAAATCTTCCGAAGGCAAGCGGAATGTGACGTTCATCATCGAGCGCGAATCTGCGTCGGCGTGGCCGCGATAAAACCCGCCCGCGTCAATCGCATCGTAAAGCAATCTGGCCTTCGCTTCGTTCTCTTGCTGCATTGCGCGCAGGCCGCCCTTTTCCTTGAGCCACTTGCACACCAGATTAATAATGTAAATGCCAAACGTGTTCGGCGTGTTGTAAAGCGAATCGGCTTCAACGTGCGTGCGGTAGTCGAGCATCGTGTGCAAATTGTCAGGAATACGCTTTAACAGATCATCACGAATGATAACGAGTGTGACGCCGCTCGGCCCCATGTTCTTCTGCGCGCCCGCGTAAATGAGCGCATACTTTTCCGCATCAATCGGGCGCGACAAAATATCTGATGAAGCATCTGCAATGAGCGGCACGTCGCCCGCGTCCGGCTCCTGTTTGAATTCGACGCCTTCGATTGTTTCGTTCGTCGTGAAATGAACGTAAGCGGCGTGCGGGTCGAGCTTGATTTCGTCCTGCGTGGGTGTGCGCGTAAAGCCTCCGTCGGCTGTCGTCGCGGCGATGTTGACGAGGCCTTCGCGCTTGGCTTCCTTAACGGCCTTTTTGCCCCAACTGCCGGTCACGATGTAATCGGCGCTTGCATCCTGCGGCAGCAAGTTCATCGGTATCATCGAAAACTGCAAACTCGCGCCGCCCTGCAAAAAGAGTATGTGATAATCGTCGGGCAAGCCGAGCAGTTCGCGCAAACCCGTCTTCGCGCCTTCGATAATTTCGTCAAACGGTTTCGAGCGGTGGCTGATTTCAAGTATGGACATGCCGACGCCGGGCAACCCCATCAAATCGCGCTGCGTTTCTTCCAGCACAGGCACGGGCAAGACGGCTGGCCCCGCGCTAAAATTGTAGATTCTCTCGGTCATAACTTTCCCCTTCAATAAGATGTTAGATGCTGGATGTTAGAGCGAGAGGTTAGCTGTATTCTACTAGCATCCAACATCTGACATCTAGCATCAATTTTTGTTCGCCTGTGAGCGCATCATTCGTCCGGCCATGCGCGTAATCAACGAGCGCGGAAACAGGCGTTCGGATTGCGTCGTCAAAAAATTAGTCCAGCCGGAAATAATGTGGCTGTTATTGCGCTGGAGTCCCTTGAGCGCGGTCTCGACAACCTGTTCCGGCGTTTGCGCGACGCGCATCTGCGGCTTTTCACCCATGCGCGCCGCTGAGAAAAAGTTCGTCTCCGTCACGCCCGGACACAGCGCCAGCACCTTGATGTTATGCGCGCGGTTTTCTTCCCACAACGCTTCGGAAAAGGAAAGCACGAACGCCTTCGTCGCCGCATACGTCGTCATGTACGGCACGGGTTGAAACGCCGCTGTCGATGCGACGTTGATAATCGCGCCGCTCTTTCTGGCGCGCATCGGTTGCAGATAAAGATGCGTCAGCGCGACGAGCGATGTGATGTTCAAATTAATCATCTGCAACTCGCGTTCAAGATCGAGCTGTGTGAAATCTCCGACAGACCCGAACCCCGCGTTGTTGATGAGTAATTCAACTTCGAGCTTGCGCTTGTTGGTTTCTTCAAACAACCGCTTCGGCGCATCACGCTCTGTTAAATCCGACGCGACATACTGTGCGTTGATATTGCTCGCGCGGCCAAGTTCATTGCACAAACTCGCCAGCTTATTTTCCGAGCGCGCCACCAGCAATAAATTATCGCCGCGTGCCGCCAGTCTCCGCGCAAAGCTTTCGCCGATGCCGCTCGACGCGCCTGTGATTAGTGTTGTTTTCATTAACTGACTGTCTCAACTTTATCGTAAACGTCAGGGCTTTAACCCGACATTATTCCTCTGAAGCGACAAATGCTTTGATCTGCGAAGACGTAAAACTCTCTCACAGAAATTACTCACACTTCTCATGAGATTGTTTGTAAAACACATACGATAGCCGAAATTGCATGATGCCCACTAACATACATGCAATACTGCATATGGCTTTCAATCCTTCCCGTAACATGCTTCCGTCCGTTGGTTTATATGAGATGTAGATGCCGACACCAATTAACATTACACCTAATGCGGCGCATCGCTTCCAGTAAGCTTTTGCATTGTGCTTTACCATGTCATCCTCTTTCGTGAAGTTTTACAATCTCGCTTGTGTGTAGGCGAGTTAGCCTTTCAATTCCAATAGATCGAGTTCGATGATATCGGGATTTTCGGCGCGCAATCTTTCAATGGTGTTGCGTGGCAGCGCGTTGTCTAAATTGATGCGGGCGATGGCGGCTTCGGCTCCCTCGAAGACGACGTTTTCCATTTCCTGCACATTGATGTTCGCCGCTTTGATTGCGTCGAGGACGTTTGCGAGCACGCCGGGACGATCACGGTGGCGGACGACGAGCATGTGCGTGGCGGGCGTGGCTTGCGCGAGATTGACGACGTTCGGAACGCGCCCAGTTTCTTTGAAAATCTTGATGATGCGAACGGTTTCCGAAGCGATGGCTTCCTGCGCTTGATCCGTGCTTGCGCCGATGTGATGCGTGCCGTAGAGATTCGCTTCGGTTTTGATTTCGTCCGCGAATTCGCCTGTCACCGATGTCGGTTCGTCGGCGTAAACATCGAGTCCGGCGCGCAAGCCCCGATTGTGCATCGCATTGATGAGCGCAGCTTGATCCACGACTTCGCCGCGCGCAGTATTAATGAAGTACGCGCCTTCACGCATTGCGTCAAAAAATTCTGCGCCGATGAACGAACGCGTGTCCGGTTTCAAAGCCAAGTGTACGCTCACGATGTCTGCGTTGCGCGCGACTTCGAGCGGAGATTCTTTGCGCTCGATGCCTAACTCTGCGGCGCGCTCCGGCGTGAGATGACGGCTCCACGCGATGACGGGCATTCCGAAGGCGCGCGCGCGCGTGATGACTTCCTGCCCGATGCGGCCTGTGCCGATTAGTCCAAGCGTGCGCCCGTAGAGGCCGCGCGCTTTGGAAAATTCTTTTTTATTCCATTCGCCGCGCCGCAAAGCAATGACGTTATCCGCGATGCGGCGATCAAGCGCGAGCATCAGCGCGAAGGCGAGTTCGGCGACGGCGACGGAGTTTTTGCCGGGACAGTTTGAAACGTAAATGCCGCGCTTCGAGGCCGCCGCCACGTCAATCGTGTTGTAGCCCGCGCCCGCGCGCACGACAAGCGCGAGCGAGCCTGCGTCCAACATCGCTTCGCTCACTTTTGTCGAACGAACAATGAGCACATCGGGATGTTCATCGCGGATCGTTTGCGTGAGCGAATCGCCCTTCAAATCGGGTTTATAAATTACTTCGCAACCGAGTGACTTCAAGCCGTCTTGCCCGGATTGCTCGAACTTGTCTGCGCCTAAAATTTTCATCGCACGAAAACCTTTCGCTTTCTATTTGTGCAAAACGTACAAGGAATCAATTGGCTGGAATTCGTCGCGCGAGATCGCGTAGAAAACGCATTCCGTTTCGTAATGCACCGCGCGCTTTTCAAACTTCATGCCGAGCTTCTCCATAACGTGCCACGAACTCTTGTTCTCCGGCATGGTGACGGCGACGATGCGCTTTAATCCTGCTTGCTCAAAACCGTAGCGCAGCCATGCAGCCGCAACTTCGGTGGCAAATCCCTGTCGCCAGTAAGGTTTGTCGAATGCATAGCCGACTTCAATCTCGCCGGAATCTTCAAGGGGCTGCAAGCCGCTCCAGCCAATCATTTTTCCGTCAGACTTTTGCGTGACGCCGCATACGCCGAAGCCGTATTTTTCGTAACACGAAAGGTAGAAACGCAAACGCGTTTCAACTTTCTCACGCGTATGGTGAGCAGGCGTGCCGAGATACTTCGACACTTCTTCATCGGCGCGCATCGAGGCAAGCCAGTCAAGGTCGGCAAGTGTGAAATGGCGAGTTAGTAATCGTTGTGTCTCGATCATAAAGTGTTGGCAATCGAACGGGCAGCGAGTGAAAAGCTTTCACGCGCAAAGCAATCATTTCATCTTAAATGAGATGAATCAGCAAACCGTCGCGCAGTTTCGGCTCGAACCATGTCGATTTGGGCGGCATCACGCTGCCCGCGTCGGAAACGCGCAGAAGCTCGTCGAGCGTTGTCGGGAAAAGCGAAAAGGCGACTGCCGCCTTGCCTTCATCGACAAGGCGTTCGAGTTCATTTATGCCGCGCACGCCGCCGACGAAATCAATGCGCTTGTCCGTGCGCACGTCTTTAATGCCTAAGATGGGATCGAGCAAATTGTCTTGCAGCAGGCTAACGTCGAGCGAGTGAACAGGATCATTAATCGTCGCTGAACTATCTTTGAGAATCAAAGCGTACCAGTGCTTGTTCAGGTACATGCTCCATTGCCCGCGTGTTTCGGGCGACGGCGAAGCATCTTGCGTCACATCGAAGCGCTCTTCGATCTTCGTCAGAAATTCTTCGGGCGAGAGATTGTTCAAGTCGCGCACGATGCGATTGTAGGGAAGTATTTGCAATTGATCGGACGGGAAAATCACTGCGAGAAAGCGATTGTATTCTTCGTCGCCCGTATGCGCGAAATTTTTCGCTTTGCGTTCGGCGCGTGCGCGGCTGGCGCTTGCGGCGCGATGATGACCGTCGGCGATGTAGAGATGTTCGACTGTGCGAAAAGCCTGCGCGAGGCCGTCGGCAGCGGGCGCGCTCCACACGGTATGGCGAATGCCGTCGTCGGCTGTGAAATCGTAAAGTGGTTCAAGCTTCGTTGCTTCATCGACAAGACGATTGATGTCCGCACGCCCGCGATAAGTTAAAAAGACGGGGCCTGTTTGCGCGCCCAACGTGAGCAGATGGCGCGTGCGGTCATCCTCTTTATCGGGACGCGTTTTTTCGTGCTTGAGAATCGAGTCGGTGTCATACTCGTCAATTGAACAAGCGGCGACGACGCCTGTTTGCGCGTGCTCGCCCATCACCTGCCGGTAAAGATAAAGCGCGGGCGCATCGTCCAACTTAAGCGGGCAGGTTTCGATAAGGCGTTGAAAGTTTTCGGCAGCTCTGGCATAAACTTCGTCGCTATAAACGTTCGTGCCTTCGGGCAAATCTATTTCGGGTCGCGACACATGCAGAAAGCTGTGCGGCTTATCTTTCGCCAGCCCGCGCGCTTCTTCCGTATTGACGACATCATAAGGCGGACTCGCAACCTGCGCGGCTTTTTCGGCAATTGGGCGCAAGGCGCGAAAAGGAGTGATGACGGCCACAAATTTATCTCCTCGAAAAGTTTATGTACGAGCTTTTGGCAGAGCCATAAGACTATCCGCTTGCACCGCCCTTTGCCAAGTCGCGGCAAACAAGAAGGACAAAGAGCGCGAGCTTTTCGCCACAGATGCAAACTTTAGTAAACGAGTTCGCGCCGCATGTCATAACTGTGAAGCGCAGCAGTATAATTCAGGAAAGCCATTTTGTGAGGAGGGAAATAAAACGATGGATTTAGCAAAGCGCGAATGCGTGCCGTGTCGCGGGGATGTGCCGCCGTTGCAGGCAACAGAAATCGAAAAACTAATCAGGGAACTCGACGATTGGAAAGCAATCGACGGGCATCACTTGAAGAAAAGTTATACGTTCAAGGATTTCCGCGAGGCGCTGGAATTCGTCCATCGCACGGGCGCGCTTGCCGAAGAACAGGGACATCATCCGGACATTTGTTTCGGTTGGGGATACGCGGACATTTCAATCTGGACGCACAAAATAGACGGGCTGACGGAAAGCGATTTTGTCCTCGCCGCGAAAATAGATCGATTGAGAAACGATGAACGATGAATGGTAAGCGATGAATAATAAGCGATGAACGAAAGATAGTGCTCTGTAATATAAATTTTATTAATTGCCTCCAGCACAAGCATGGAGGATACAAATCAACAAAGAGTGTGGCTTTAGCCAAAGCGGTTCGGCTAAAGCCGATAAATCTGTGCTACTGCTGTCCACTAGCTGAAGCTAGTGGCAACTGATTAAATCCAATAACTTTTCTTACACAGCACTAGTGGCAATTGATTAAATCCGATAACCTTCATTACGCAGCACTTGCTTTCGTTCATCGCTCGTTTATGATTGATTCAACGTTTACCATTTCGCATTCATCGCGTCCTTTAATGCTTCCCGATAGATTTGCTCTGTGGCGTCAACCATGCGCTCCAGCGAAAATCTTTCGCGTGCAGCGTGAGACGCGCGCGCGCCGAATGTTTCGCGTCGATGCCTATTGGCGAGCAGTGAATCAATCGCGCTTGCCATGGCTTCGATGTCGCCGACGGGCACAAGCTTGCCTGTTACGTTATCTTCAATAATCTCACGCGCCCCTTCGGACATCGTGGCGACGACTGCCACGCCGCTCGCCATCGCCTCGGCAATCGCCAGCCCGAACGATTCGTTGCGAGAGGCGGAAACAAACACGTCGAAGGTGCGCAACATGGACGCAACATCGTTTGTCCATCCGGCAAGACGAACGCGTTTTTCGAGTTTCAGTTCGACGATTAAATTTTCCAGACGCGTGCGGTGCTTGCCTCCCTGCGATGTGTCTTCGCCGAAGATAACGAAGTTTACAAACAGATTGTGCTTGGCGATAAGAGCAGCGGCGCGCACAAAATCTTCGTGGCCTTTGATGGAATCGAGTTGACCGACGGTGCCGACCAGAAGACGCGCTGCTTCATTCGCGTTTCGCTGCCCGTGAAGCGAATCGTTTTTGAGCGCGCTCTTTTCGTCGCCGCTGAATTTATCAATGTCGATGCCGTTCAATATGACAACGATCTTTTCCTCACCAACAATATGAGACTTGTGCAGCGAGCGGGCGACTGCTGCGGAAACGGCGATGACTCGCGCAGCGCGCGCGAGCATTAGTTTGTGAAGTTTGTTGAGCTGGAAAAGGACATGGCGCGTGACGATAAATTGTGCGCACGTGTTGCGCATTGCAGCGAAGGCCGCGAGCGGGTAATCGCGCGCAAGGTGTGCGTGAATAATTTCTATTTTGTGTTGGCGAACGAAGCGCGCGAGTTGCAGCGCAGACGGCAGATCGAGCGCATTGCGAAGACGTATCTCCCAAACGTTCTGCTGTGGCAATGCTGTCAGTCCGTGAAGCAAAGGCGAGTTCAGCGCGACGGCGGCGTAAACATCATGGCCGCGTCGTGCGAGCGCGTTCGCCAGATCGATCAAATGTTTTTCGCCGCCGCCGAGTTGACGCGCCGAACAGATTTGCAGAATTCTCATAAGCCGCCTTTCACACGCCGGAAGTTTACAGTAACCGGCGGCTGGTGAAAGAACGCAAGTGGCAAATCGGTTCGCGGATTTAGAAAGGAAACTTAACGGCTTAGACTTTGCGCAGTTGTTTTATCGAAACACTCTAGCGATGCGCGGCGTCGGCAGTTTCCCGCTTGATCGGAGAATCTTCATAGTGCGCCAGCAAATCCGCCGGGTCGCGGTAGATGGCGATGCAGCCCGCGCCGGTTAAACTCGCTTCGGGAAAGCCGCCGCAGAGCACGCCGATGGTGCGCACCTTGGCTTTGCCCGCCGCCTCTGCGTCGTAAGGAGTGTCACCAACGACGAGGCATTCATTTGGTTGAACGTCGCCCAGTTTTTTGATTGCTGCCTCGAAAATATCCGGGTGCGGCTTCGATTTCTCCGCGTCGTCGGCGGATGTGGCTTCTTCAACGAGGTCATCTATGCGTGCGATTTTTTTGTAAGTTTCGAGTTCGTCTTCTTTGGCGGAAGAAGCGAGCGCGAGGCGTTTGCCGTCCGCTTTAATGCGCTCGAACAGTTCGCGTACCTGCGGAAACGCTTTGACGCGCGGCAGATATTCGCGCTTGAAAAGCTCTCCGCGATATTCCTCCATTTCCTTGCCGGAACGCTTTAATTCTTCTTCGGAAAAAAAGACGGGCAGCAATTGATCGCCGCCTTTGCCAATCTGCGAACGCACATCTTCAAACGCAATCTCCTTGCCGAACTGTTTGAAAGTTTTCTGCCACGCCTCCGCATGAAAATCCACTGAATCAACGAGCGTTCCGTCAATATCGAAAATCACAGCTTTAATCGTCACAAATTTATCCCCCTGAAAATTTTGATTGCATGATACATCTTACACGAGTTCGCTTATGAATAAAGTCCACGACTGCGAGAACGCGGCATCTGCCTTCGCGGAAAAAGGTTGACAGCGCGCCGCTCATTGCTTCAACATATTTGATTATCCCCTGCGAAGAACTCCACTTAATCGGTGCGGCGGAGTTTCCGCGCATCACGTTTCCCCCACAACAGTCAGACACGTTTTCGGCAATCGAATTTTTGAATATCATAAGGAGCGAAGGATCATGGCTAAATTAGTAACGGGACTTTTCAAAACACGCGCGGCGGCGGAAGCAGCCGTCGATGCGATTCTCAAACGCGGTTATTCGCGCGACGACATTAGCGTGCTGATGTCCGATGCGACAAAGAGCAAAGAGTTTGCGGTTGAAACAGGCACGCACGCGGTGGACGGCGCAGGCATCGGCGGCGCGCTCGGCGGAACAATCGGAGCCGTGCTCGCGGGCATCGCCGCCGTCGGCACAAGCATCGCTCTGCCGGGTGTCGGCCTTATCATCGCCGGGCCGCTCGCGGCGGCGCTCGCGGGCGCAGGCGCAGGCGGCGCAACCGGCGGCATCATCGGCGCGCTGATCGGCGCAGGCATCCCGGAGCATCGCGCGAAGGTTTACGACGCGGGCTTGCGCGGCGGCGGCATTCTGCTCGGCGTCGAAGCAAAGGACGGAGACGACGCGGATAAGCTCGAAAAGCTTCTCGAAGACATTGGCGCAGACCACGTGCGGCAGGAATAGAATTTCTCCTTTTCGCCGCGCCACGCGAGACTAAAAGCTGATCGCAACTTGCGTTTGATGGCTGACGATGCCCGATGCAAGTTGCGATTGGCGTTTTGCGTGAGCGTCGTAAAAATTAAACTCTTCGTTTGAGGAAACCTGCAATGCAGCGAACTGAAAAGGTAATAGAGATAGATGCGCGAATCAAGCGCGTCTTTGACATGTTCAGCGACTTCGAGAATTTTCCGCGCTGGATGAGCAACATCAAGGATGTGCATTACACTGGGAGGCGCTTCTCGCGCTGGACGGCGCGCGCTCCCTTAGGCACAAGCGTCGAATGGGAAGCGGAGACAACGATCTTTGAGCCGGATCGCAGAATCGCGTGGCGAACCGTGCGCGGCGACGTGAACACGAACGGCGAAGTGGTTTTTGAATTGACCCGGCGCGGAACGACGCTGATGCGCGTCATGCTCGGCTATGAAGTTCCCGCCGGACGCCTCGGCGCACTCGTCGCAAGTCTCTTCGGAAAAAATCCCGAACAGGAATTAGAGGAAGACCTGCATTCCTTCGCACGAATCGCCGAAGGCCGCGAACAAGCAGTTGGCACGCCGCGCACCGATGATCGCCCGACACACGACAGCCAGCAGAAAAATTCGCAGGGGCAGCGACAAGAGCACGAAGGAAATTTGCAATGGCAGCAACGCGAAGATAACGAGCGCGGACAATCGCGCCAGCAACAACAGACTTTTAATGAAGGATCGAACGAGGTACACCCGGAGGAACTGCGCGGGCGAGAAGCTCAAAGTCGTGAAGATCAGCGCGCTCCCGAACCGGTAACGAATCGCCATGCGCTGACGCCGCGTGAAAGAGCGCGCGAACTTGAAATGGAGCGCGAGCGCAGGCTGCAAAATGTGCCGGAAGAAACGCGCAAAGTCTTTCGTCGTGGCGTGGAGAGATTATCGGATGAAGGCCCCAGCACGCGCTGGCGTAGAAACTAACCGCAGAAAACGCAATCGGCGCATAAGCTTTATGTGCGAGTAAATATTATAGCCGTTTGCAAATGAGTGTGGCTTATGTAGGGGCAACCCTTGTGGTTGCCCGCAGATTGAATGTCATTCACATTAAGCGGGCAGGGACAAGCCGCTGTCATTACACTCAATTCGATAGGACACGCGCAATCGCAAGCCGCTATAAAGGCGCGAGTTGAACTTAAATTCAACTCGCGCCTTTGATGTGTGTTTTCGCAACAGCTATTTTTTGATAGCGTCGCCGACATCCTTGACTGCATCGCCGACGCTGCGTTTGGCCTCGCCGTAGCCTTCTTGAACATTGCCGCTCGCGCGATCCGCCGCGCCTTCGCTTTCCATCTCCTTGTTGCCGACGGCACGCCCGACTGTTTCTTTGACAGCGCCCTTCGCTTGATCCAACTTGCCTTCGACTTCGTCTTTGTTCGGTAAGCTCATTGTCTTGTCTCCTCTTAAACTTCCGGTTGCGATTCATTGAAAAAGCGCGCGGTTTTTATGCTCGCGCCGTTGGTTGTAGCCGGAGCAATGGCAAGTTATATGCCAGCCACAATGCTTGCTTGCAGTAAAAGCCGCCGGAGTTGCGTAAAGCATTTGAAGCAAAGAGAAACGATGCCGCGCAAGACGAGACTAAACAATTTAGGTAGGACGATGAGGCGAGCACGTTTCCGTACAGAAGTGCGCGCCTGATGCTTTGTCTTCGGACGATTTTCTTTTTGCGAAATTTATGCCAGCGCCTCTACGGAAGGCGATTCGTGAGCGGCGCTTTGGTTGAGCAACTCCGCAGCGCGCTCCAAGACTTCTGTGATTGCAAAAGGTTTCGTAATCACCGCATCGATGCGTCCCTGCGCGCGGTCTTCGGGCGTAATCATCTCCGCCCATCCGGTGGCGAGTATCAAAGATGTCGCGGGAAGATTTTCCTTGACCCAACGCGCCACCTGCACGCCGCTTATTTCCGGCAAGCCCAAGTCACATATTACCAGATCGATTTTTTGATCCTGCAAGCGTGCCAGCGCCTCTGTGCCGGTCTGCGCTTCGATGACTGTGTGGCCTGCTGCGGCAAAGGCATCGCACAACAGCGCGCGCACGTTGTCCTCGTCATCGACGATCAGCACGCGTGCCTGTCTCGCTTGCGCGGGCATCTCGAATCTCGCCTGTTTTTTAGCCGTGTGCTTTTTCTCATAAAGCGGCAAGCGTATTTCGATGCGAGTGCCTTCACCCGGCTCGGAAGCGACCATAAATTGACCGTCGTGCCGCGTGATGATGCCGTGCGAAGCGGAGAGGCCGAGTCCCGTGCCGCGCTCGCCCTTCGTCGAATAAAACGGCTCGAAGATTCTTTTTTGCGTCGCCTCGTCCATGCCGCTGCCCGTGTCTGCGACCCAGAAACAGGCGCCGTCTAGTTCGGCGCGCGTGCCTATCTCGATTGCGCCGCCTTCGGGCATCGCGTCCACCGCATTGAAAAGTAAATTGAGAACGACCTCGCGCAATTCCGCCGCTTCGCCGAACACATATACTCCCGCCTGATTTTCCACGCTCACATTAATTGAACGCGAGCGCGCCGCCGCTTCGTTTTGCCATTTCGGTCTGGCAATCTCGACGCTCGAAGCGATCAACTCCGCGAGATCGATGGGCGCAAAAGTGCTTGCCGCATCGCGCCTTGCAAAATCCAACATGCGGCGCAAAGTCTGCGCGCTATCGTTGACGGCGCGCGTGATGACTTCGAGGCTGCGCGAGGTTGAATCGTCCGCGTTTTTTTGCTTCATTAAGAGAAGCTGCGCGCGTCCCTGAATCACCGTCAGCGAATTATTTAAGTTGTGTGCGACGCCCGCTGCGAGTTCGCCTAAAGCCCGCAGTTTGTCGGATTGCGCCATGCGTTCCTGCGCGCGCTTGCGTTCCGTGATGTCGCGCAGAAAGACAAGCGCGCCGCTCACGTTTCCATCGCGCCACAAAGGAGACATGTGCGCTTCAACGTCGCGCGCAGTGGAATCCGCGCGAACCATCTGCGCCTCGCACTGCGTGTCTTCGCCGTTTTGCGTGCGGCGCAGATGCGCGCTCGCCGCTTCTCTTGTTTCGGGAGCAACGATTTCTGCGAAATGCCTGCCGAGCAAAGCTGTATCCGTCAGCCCACCCATCGTGCGCGCGCGTTCGTTCATCCACGTAAAGCGCCCGTTTGCGTCGAGCGTATAAATTTCGTCGGGCGTAAGATCGGCGAGGCTCGCCATGAAGGATTTATGCTCGAAGGCTTCGGCTTCGGCACGGCGCAACTCCGATACATCGCGCGCAATCACCACCACGTTTCCCGTCAGGTCAGAATCCTTGACAGGCACGACGATCATGATTGTCGGTTGATCCTGATTTGCTCCCGCCATAAGTTCCACTTCGAGCGTCTCGCCGCTTTCGCGCGCGCGCTCGACGACGCACTCGCTTGCGCCCGGAATATGCCAGAACATTTCGCAACAGCGTTTGCCCGCGAGCAAAGTGTCCCCGCCTCCGTTCTCCAGCGCTGCGCCCGCCGCGTTTGCGCGCTTCAAATGTCCCTCTGCGTCGAACAGGAAAATTCCGTCGGGCTGCGCCGCGAAAGTCGTTTCCCACTCAAGGCTCGCCGCCGCCAATCCTGCGTAACGCGATGTGGCTGTCTGCTGCGCCTCGCGCGCACGCTGTTCGGCGTCGGCGCACTGTCGCTGCAAAGCGTTGAAATGTTCGCCGGAATCGCGTTGCGACCTGATGTCACGCTGCGCCAAAAAGCACACGAGTGGCAGGCATAAACCGGCGCAAACAATAATCGCCCACCACGCCTGTGCCTGCGGAAAAACGAAAAGGAAGACGATTAAGCAAGCGGCAAACAAACCCAGCATGATCGCTGGTTGGGCGTATACGTGCCATTGAATGACTGAGGAATTCTTCACCGAAGATTCCGCCACACATGCATGAGACGCATTTTCATCGACTGGTTTTACAGAGCTTTGGGTTTTCATCGCTACACAGAATGGATTGATCGAGGTCACAAAGACGCGCTGCGGAAGCAGGCAAAACTATGTTAGCAAATTTTTAACAAAACAAACAGCGGAAACTTACTGCCCTCGACAAAGCGAATTGAAGAGTTTGGAAGCAAAGCGGTGTATAAAGCTATCTGCCTAACGTAAAAAGATGCGCTCCAGTTTTTAACTCGAGCGCATCTTTTTTTTTGGCTTAGAAGGTTTTCGTTAGAACTCGAAACGCAGAGCGAGTTGAACCTGACGTTCGCGGAAAAGCGTGCCGCCTGCTTCCGTAATGCTGCCGAACAACGGGTTGAACTGCAGCGTCGGCAGCGTGCCTGCGGGCGAACCTGACGGAGCACCGGCCACGCTGTACAAAGTGTTATTTACGGTTGTGACCTGCGTGCGGTTGAAGAGGTTAAAGGCTTCGGCCAAAAACTCTACGTTGGTTTTTTCCGTAAAGCGGAAGCGCCTTGAAACGCGCAAGTCAACGTTGACGATGCGCGGCTGGCGGAAACTGTTACGCGGCAAAAGCGGGAAGCGAGATGAGCCGCCCGTCGCATTCAAGCCGCCAGCAATTGTGCTTGTGCCTGTCGCCAAAGTGTTTGCGCCGCTACCACCGTTGCCGATAAAGGTATTGGCGCTTCCCGAAACGTTGCCGGAGAAAGGCCGTCCCGAATAAAAGGAAACAATCGGCGCAATGTTGAAGCCGTTGAAGACGGTGCGTCCAACGCGGCTGTCGGAATCCTTGCCGAAAAAGTCCGGCGTATAAACGGCGCTCACAATAAATTTCTGGCGCACGTCAAAGGTTGATCTGCCGAAGTCACGATCCGGGTTAGTCGGATCGAGCGGATCATTAGTATTTGTGAACGTGCTTGACGACTGACCGTTGTCGGTCGCCTGCGCGAGCGTATAGCTGGCTTGAAATTGCAGCCCTTTGGTATAGCGGCGGTTGGCTTGTAGCACCAGCGCGTTGTACTGCGATTTGACTGTGCTCCGAATTTCCGTCAAGGCATCGAAGGCCGGATTCGGGCGCGCGGTCGGGAACGGAATCGCCGTGGTCGCGGCGGGTCTAATGCCGGTGAACGTCGGAATCGTCACCGTCTGCCCGTCGAAAGGGCCGCCGACGGCGAGGTAGTTGACGTTCTGCGTGGTCGTGCCGATGTTTGTGTCGGCAAAGAACGGAAGATTATGTCCGTAGCTCAATAGATAGGAAGCGGAGATGACTGTGTTGCGGCCAATCTCGCGCTCGATCACCACGTCTCCCTCGTGAATCAGCGGAGCCTGAAAGTTGTTGGAGAAGAACTGTACCGCCGAAGGAACGCCGACTTGATTCGCCAGTACGTTCGGGAATCGCGGAGCCTGCGCCAACTGCGCGGCGTTGGATGAGTTGAGTGAAACTTGGAACTGCGCGCCGGGTACCGCCGTATTTGTCAACGCGTTGGAGATCGTCGAATTAATGATGCGCCCGTAATAGATGCCGTAGCCGCCGCGAATGACTGTCTTTGCGTCGCCTGCGTAAGCGAAGCCGACGCGCGGGCCGAAATTGTTTCTGTCGTGCGGAAGCTTCGATGTCTGCGGCAGTAAGGGGTTAGCCAAGAATGCTTTCGGCAACTGCTCGTATTCATAGCGCAGGCCGAGATTGACCGTCAATTTCGAGTTGATTCGCACATCGTCTTGCACAAAGAAATTGTAATCATTCGTGCTGAACTTAAATGCGGTGGGGCCGAAGCCTTGCGCAAAGGAACTGAAGCACTGGCCGCTAGTGCGCGTGCTGCCGAGGCACGTCACGGGCTTAGCGAAAGGCGTTTGGGCGTTCGTAAAGTCAATGAGGAAATCGTTGATGCTATTTACCCCGGTGAAAGAAAAAGCGCCGCTTTCATTGCGCAGATTGTCGATCAAATCCGTGACGTGATTGAAGTCGCCGCCGAACTTGAATGTTTGTTTGCCGCGCGCGATGGTCACAGTATCGGCATACTGCTGGCGCTTTTCGTCCGGGAAAGCGCGGCGTTCAAGAAACGTCGGCTTGCCGAATTCGATGCCGTTAGTCAAAAACACGTCCGGCGCGCTGCCGTTGATCGCCGTCTTCGGTTCGCCCGGCAAAGGCGGCTGCGAAAGCTGAAATTCGTTGTCGCGCGAATACTGAAAGCGCGCTTCATTAAGAATGGTCGGCGAAATAGTCGAAGCAAGACGCGTCGTCAGTGTATCGATGCGGACGGCATCGTCGCCGAAGCTGGCGCGCCCGCGCGTGTTGGTCGCCTGCGTTTGAATACCTGCGGGCGATTTTGAGCGAAAGTTGTTGTAAGTTGCTGTGAAGATATTTTTACTGTTGATATTGTAGTCGATCTTCGGTAAGAAGATGCGCTGGTCTTGTCTGCGCGGCACTGTTCCCGTCAAACTATTGAGAAATCCGAGTCCCGAATTAATCTGGTCAGTCGTCAAACCTTTGGCTAGCAGCGAAGTGCGGTTGACCGTGTTCAGAAAGTTCGGGTTCGTGAAAATGCCGAGGCCGGGAAAGTTGCGGCGCTGCTCATCGTAGCTGAAAAAGAAGAAAGCTTTGTCCTTCGCAATCGGGCCGCCGATGGTGCCGCCGAACTGCTGGCGAATGTCTTTCGGTTTGATACCGATGATGCTCGTCGAAAAGTCCGGGTTCAAGACGCTCTGGAACGCACGCGGATTGCGCGCGCCGAGTTTGTTATTGCGATTGTAATAAAAGCCGCCGCCGTGAAATTCGTTTGTTCCGCTCTTGGTGACGGTGTTGATAACGCCGCCCGCCGCGCGTCCGTATTCGGCGGAGTAGTTCGAGGTGTTGACCTGAAACTCGCGCACCGCCGCCTGGCTAATCGAATAGCTGATGCGCGTGCGCCCGCGCTCTTCGGAAAAGAACGCTTGATTGTTGTCGCCGCCGTCAACCGTACTGTTGTTAAGCAGGCCGGAGATGCCGCGAAAACTAAGCAGGCCGAAATTGCCGTCTGGCACCACGCCGGGGCCGAGCAGTGCGAAGTTGTTGGCGCGGCGTCCGTTAATCGGAAGCTCGTTGATCGAAGTCTGATTAATGTTGGTAGTGAAATCCTGCCGCTCGGCATTAATGACCGGCGTCTCGCTTGTCACCTGAACCGTCTCGCCCGTCACGTTGCCGACTTGCAGCGGCACGTCCAAGTTGGTGACGAGGCCAACCTCGACAACGACTTTTTCCTGCGTGAAAGCGCCGAAGCCTGTCGCATTGACGGCTACGGTGTAATTGCCGGGCTGAAGCTGTGAGATGCGAAAGCGTCCGTCGCTATCCGTCGTTGCGGTGCCTTCGCTATTGGTTTCGGCGTTGCGCGCGGTAACAGTGGCGTTCGGTATAACTGCGCCCTGCGGGTCTTTGATAGTGCCGCCGATGGCACCGGCCACGGTGGATTGCGCAAAGGCCGCCGTGCTGATGCCCGCGAGCAACAGAAGCGCCGCGAGAGATAGCCGGAGAAATCTAAACATGTTGGGGAACTCCTTAAAAGAAATCAATTGAAAGTTTTGGCGATGGCGTCTGCGCTATCGGCTACGGCAGCGGCGGGCGCAGAACAAAAGCGTTAAAGGTTTGGAAACGTTAAATTACTTGAACCCGTGTGGTTCAGGAATGACCTGCGAAAGAAAGCAGTTTTCTATCACGATGCGCCTGATTTACGCAAGCGCGAAGACGTAAACAAATAGTTAAATTTATGGAGCGCGCACAAGCTATTCGGAACGCTCTAATGCGCCGAAAGAACATCTGTTTCACAAGCGCTCGCAAATAATTGCGATGCCCTGCCCGCCGCCGATGCAGGCCGTTGCCAGCCCGTAGCGCCCGCTGCGCCGTCCGAGTTCGTTAAGCAGAGTCAGCACGAGGCGCGTGCCCGATGCCGCCAGCGGATGACCTAATGCGATAGCGCCGCCGTTGACATTCGTTTTTTCGCGGTCAAGGCCAAGCTCTTTTTCAACCGCGAGATACTGCGCGGCGAAGGCTTCGTTGACTTCGATCAAATCAAGGTCTTCGAGTTTCAATTTCGCTTTCTCAAGTGCCTTGCGTGTCGCGGGCACGGGGCCGATGCCCATGATTTCCGGTTCGACTCCCGCGTAAGCCCAACTGACAATGCGCCCGACGGGTTTCGCGTCGTGCGCTTTCACATATTCTTCGCCCGCGATAACGAGCGCCGCCGCGCCGTCAACAATCCCCGACGCATTACCGGCGGTCACGAAGCCGTCCTTGCTGAAGGCAGGGCGCAGTTTCGCCAGACCTTCGAGCGTGGTTTCGGGACGCATGTGATCGTCATGGTCGAAGAGTGTTGTGCCCTTGCGCGTTTTGATTTCAACGGGCACGATCTCTTCAGCGAAAACTCCTTTGTCCTGTGCCTGCTTCGCGCATTGTTGCGAGCGTAGCGCATACTCGTCCTGCGCCTCGCGCGAAACTTCGTGGCGGCGCGCGAGATTCTCCGCCGTGCCAGCCATCGGCGTGTTGCAGTAAGTGTCGAGCAACGCGACCATTAAACTGTCTTCGAGCTTGCCTTGACCAAGGGCGAAACCGCCGCGCGCGCCGCGAATCACGTGCGGAGCCTGCGACATGGATTCCATGCCGCCGACGAGCGCCGTTTGTGCTTCGCCGAGTTGAATCATTTGCGCGCCGCTGATAATGGATTGAATACCGCTGCCGCACAAACGATTCACGGTGAGCGCCGGACGATCAAACGGCACACCGGCTTTCAAAGCAACGTGCCGCGCGCCATAAATCGCATCGCCCGAAGTTTGTAAAGCGTTGCCGAAGATCGTGTGATCGATTTCTTCTGCGGCGACACCCGTCGCTTCCAGAGCGCCGCGCGCCGCAATCACGCCCAGATCAATCGCCGAAATATCCTTCAACGCGCCGACATATTCGCCCATCGGCGTGCGCTTGCCGCCTAAAATAAAAACATCAAGAGACATTGTTTTAATAATCCTTTGAATAGTGAAAATACTGTGTGAAGTTTCAAACAAAAAGATAACAGACCGAATGACAGATCGTCAATTTTGTGAAAGAACCGGCCTGATTTCGGGTGGGGAAATAACTGGTCTGACCCGCACCGCGCGTGCGCACACCGATGCTACGCGCTGCATGAATAAAATTATTCTCATGGATTACTTGTTTCGTGGTAATGTTGCCTTTGCTCACAGTTCGTTTCCACTGATTTTGAGTCGCTTGACGCTTGGCGGCTAAGCTCAAAAGATCACATAATCAAAAAACTCCGAGGAGTAAACTTCGATGAAGATGAAAAACTTTTCGTCGCTTTCCATGCGCTTCTTGCGCGCGTTGACGTTCGCGCTCGTTCTCTGCCCGGTAATTATTTTCAGTTCAATGCCGCGCGCACGCGCGCAAACACTGCAAAGCTATCGCGATCAAGGCCACATCATGCTCGGCGTCATCAAATCAGACGTTAAGAAAAATTATTACGATGCTTCATTTCACGGTATTGATATAGACGCGCGTTTCAAGGAAGCCGACGAAAAGATCAAAGCGGCGACTTCAATCAGTCAGGTGCTTGCGCTCATCGCGCAGACCTTAATGAGCTTTAACGATTCGCATCTCTTTTTTAATCCGCCGAGAGTCGCCGCGCGCATCGAGCACGGCTGGCAAATGCAAATGATCGGCGATAAGTGTTACGTCGTCGCCGTGCAGCCGGGCAGCGATGCCGAGGCGCAAGGCTTGCGACCGGGCGACCGCGTGCTCTCCGTCGAAAACTACACGTTTACGCGCGGCGATCTGTGGAAGCTCGAATACATTATCTACGCTTTGAGTCCGCGACCGGGCTTGAAGGTTTCGGTGATGAAGCCGGACGGCGAAAAGAAACAGTTGAACATTGCCGCAAAGGTTCACGAAGGCAAGCTTGTGACAGACCTCGGGCCGGGAGTTGCCAATGACAGGATGAACATTATTAGGGAGTATCAGACGGAAGCGAAACTGCACGCGCATCGCTATGGATCGAGCGGGGATTTATTCATCTGGAAAATGCCGGACTTTTATCTCTCCGAGAGACAAGTCAACGAGATCATGGATAAAGCGAAAAAGCATAAAACGCTCGTTCTGGATTTGCGCGATAACGGCGGCGGATCGCTCGATATTCTGTTGACGGTAATCGGCAATCTCTTCGACCATGACGTGAACGTAGGGGAATTGAAGCGGCGTAAAGAAGCGAAACCGCTCGTGGCAAAAACGCGCGGCAACAACGCCTTCAAGGGGCAGCTCGTCGTGCTCGTCGATAGCGAATCGGGTTCGTCCGCAGAAGTGCTGGCGCGCATCGTGCAACTGGAAAAACGCGGCACAGTGATTGGCGACCGCACCGCCGGTGCAGTGATGGCAGCCAAACATTATGACCATGAAGTGGGAAATACTCTGGTGCTCTACTATGGAGTGAGCGTGACGGATGCCGATATTGTCATGTCAGACGGGCAGAGCCTCGAACATACAGGCGTTAAGCCGGATGAATTGGTGTTGCCGACAGCGGCGGACTTGGCGGCAAAGCGTGATCTCGTTTTGGCGCGCGCCGCCGCGATAGCCGGAGCAGCGCTTACTCCGGAAAAAGCAGGCACGCTTTTCCCCGTCGAATGGCGCAAGTGATCGCTTTAGACAATCACCTTCAGTCTTGATTGCAACTCCGATTGCCGTTTAATGAATCGCACTTTTTGAAACTCAAGAATGCGCGCCGCGAACTTTGAGAAAGCGCCGCTTGCCGACTTGCAAAACAATCGTGCCCGCTTCGCTCACATCAATTTCATAATCGGCGCGCGCGCATCGCTCATTGTTCACGCGCACGCCGCCCTGTTCTATAAGCCGTCGCGCTTCACTCATCGAAGGCGCAAGTGAAAGCTCGACGAGCAGGCGCGGGAGTTTCCATGCACCAGCCGTAACAATGCGCTCCTCAATTTCATCGGGCGCTTGCTTGTTTTGAAAGACGCGGCGGAATTCGTCTTCGGCGCTCGTTGCGTCTTCGCGTGAATGAAAGTCTGTGATGATGTGCTTGGCGAGTTCGACTTTCAGATCGCGCGGATTGCGTTCGCCGTTTTCGGCTGACGCGCGCATCGCATTTATCTCCGCCGTGCTTGCGCTTGTGCAAAGCTCATAGTAGCGCCACATCAACTCATCAGAGATAGACATGATTTTGCCGAACATCTCTGACGGCGCTTCGCCTATGCCGATGTAGTTGCCGAGACTCTTTGACATTTTTTGCACGCCGTCCGTGCCTTCGAGGAGCGGCGTAATCATCACGACTTGCGCTTCCTGCCCGTACTCGCGCTGCAAATTTCTGCCCATCAGGAGATTAAACTTTTGATCCGTCCCGCCGAGTTCAACGTCCGCTTTGAGCGCGACAGAATCGTAAGCCATCACGAGCGGGTAAAGAACTTCGTGCAGGGCGAGCGGGCGATTTTCTTCGAGACGTTTCTGAAAATCGTCGCGCTCTAAAATCTGTTTGACCGTCACGTGCGCAGCGAGGCGTATAAAGCCTGCTGCGCCGATTTCATTCATCCAACGCGAATTGAAATCAATGACTGTTTTTTCGGGATCGAGCAGCTTGAAGATTTGCGTTTTGTAAGTTTCGGCGTTGTGGGCAATCTCTTCGCCGGAGAGTTGCGGGCGCGTCGCGGATTTTCCTGAAGGATCGCCGATCAAGCCCGTGAAATCGCCGATCAGAAAAATCACCGTGTGGCCGAGTTCCTGAAATGCGCGCAGGCGGCGTATGACAACAGTGTGGCCTAGATGTATGTCGGGCGCAGTCGGGTCAGCGCCGAGCTTAATGCGCAACGGAACATTTGTGCGCGCGCTTTTTTCCAACTTCGCGCGCAACTCTTCTTCGCGAATAACCTCCACAGTGCCTTTGCGCAGATAAGCGAGTTGTTCGTCAATCGTCATCATTATAATTTACCGACAACGCGTCGTTCGATAATTTCGTAGTCGCCGCTTAGAACGCGCGCCACAGCTTGCGCGTAGAGCTTGTGTTCTTCTGTGAGAATGCGCGCGGATAACTTTTCTTCCGTATCGCCATCATAAACCGGCACGACTGTTTGCGCGATAATACAGCCTCCGTCCAGAGTTTCATCCACAAAGTGAACGGTGCAGCCCGTGTATTTGACGCCATACTGAAGCGCCTGACGTTGTGCGTCGAGGCCGGGAAAAGCGGGCAGCAGGCTCGGATGAATGTTCAGTATGCGCCCGCGATATGCTTCGATGAAAAGTGGCGACAGCAGGCGCATGTAACCGGCCAGACATACGAGCGAGATTTCGCGCGCTCGTAGGGCGGAAAGCATTTCCTGTTCGTGTTCTTCTCGCGTGCGCCCGCGACGTTCGATGACGAGCGTTCCCAGCCCGCGTTCACGCACGAGGATAAGGCCGTGCGCGTCCGCGCGATCACTGATGACGACGGCAATCAATGCGTCGGGAATGAGTCCATCACGCACGGCGTCGTGAAGCGCGAGCATGTTTGATCCGCGCCCGGAAATCAATATGCCGAGACGATGAAGCATTCCCACCTTAAATTACAAAGTTTTACTCTGCGATAATGTAGTTCACTCATTACTACTTTTTGAACTCGACTAAATCCCAAAGATTACCGTATAAATCTTCAAAAACGGCAACCGTTCCGTATTGCTCATCTTTCGGCTCTCTGATAAATTTTATGCCTTGCGATTGCATGTTTTTATAGTCTCTCCAAAAGTTATCGGTTTTTAAGAACAGAAAAACGCGCCCGCCCGTTTGGTTTCCCACTCGGCTTCTTTGTTCTTCTCCGACTCCTTTAGCCAGCAACAAGCAACATTCTTCAGAGCCTTTCGGCGCGACTAAAACCCAACGCTTTGTTTCGCTTTGAGGAGTATCTTCGAGAAGGGTAAAATTTAATTTCTCGGTATAGAATTTGATGGCTTCGTCATAGTCGTTTACTACTAAAGCAATATGCGCAATGCTTTGTTTCATATTTTATTCGTTTACAGATGCGCCAAGTTTATTTATGCTTTTTACTCGATTGAGACCGCGCCGTTTCCTTCGATCACGCGCCCGATTTCGTAACACGTCTCATTGCGCTCCGCTACATGTGCTTTGATCGTTACGGCGTCTTGCGGCGGGGCGATGATGACCATGCCGACGCCCATATTGAAAGTGCGGTACATCTCCGCTTCGGAAACATTGCCGATTTGCTGCATCACGTTAAAAACGGGAAGCACAGGCCACGAGCCGCGCTTGATTTCCACGCCGACGCCTTGCGGAAGAATGCGCGGAATATTTTCCAGCAGCCCGCCGCCCGTGATGTGCGCGAGTCCTTTAATAACATTTTTGTCGAGCAGTCCTTCAAGCGCGTTCAGATAACTTTTGTGCGGCTGCAAAAGCGTCGCGCCGATGGTTTCATCGAGCGCCGGAAGTTTCATGTTGACATCGTAACCCGCAATTTCAAAAAAAAGTTTGCGCGCCAGCGAGTAGCCGTTAGTGTGAAGTCCTGCGGAAGGAAGTGCGAGCACCGCGTCGCCCGCCGTGATGCTTTTGCCGTCAATTACTTTTTCACGGTCAACGATGCCGACGACGAAGCCCGCCACGTCGTATTCGCCCGCCGTGTAAAAGCCGGGCATCTCCGCCGTTTCGCCGCCGAGCAGCACGCAACGGTTCTCGCGGCAGCCGTTCGCAACTCCTTCGACAACGGATGCGACGATGTCTGGCGCGAGTTTTCCGGTGGCGATGTAATCGAGGAAAAAGAGCGGGCGCGCGCCCTGCACTAATATGTCGTTGACGCAGTGATTGACGAGATCGTGGCCGACGGTGTGGTGCGTACTAGTGGCGAAAGCGATTTTTAATTTCGTGCCGACGCCGTCAGCCGAAGCGACGAGCGTAGGCTGGCGCATCGCTGGAAACGCCGCGTCGAACATGCCGCCGAAGCTGCCGATGTCGGTCAGCGTGCGTTCGTTGAAAGTCGCGCGCGCGAGTTGTTTGATGCGCTCTTTCGCAAGGTTCGATGCGTCTATATCAACGCCCGCGTCGCTATAGGAAACAGATTTACTCATTCACTTTTTTAGCGCTTTTGCCGCGGCGCTTACAATTTGAAATCCTTTTGATCCTGCGTGCCGCTCCGCTCGGTTAGTTCATCCTGCAATTTTTTCACGTTGTCTTCGGCGGCGGCGCGCGCTTGTTTGTCGAGCGTGATCGAGATGCGCAGATGGTCGCCGTCGCTTGCGCCGTTCGGGAGAAATGCGACGGGCAAATCTATCTGTTGTTTTTCGTCGTCGCCGAGAAGAACGACGGCCATTCCATTATCTTCGATGCGGTCAATAACGGCGTCTATCCCGTGATCGCGCGAAGTTTGTTTGCGCCCGTCGCCGCTATCGCTGTTCTTTGCCATGATGAGTTTATCTCCTTGAAGATGTTTGCGCGTCGAATGCTTTTCAATGTTTCCGTAAGTTTATTGGCATTCAAATAAACAATTCAACTGATACACCAAAAAATTTAGCCAGAGCTTTAGCTTGTGCCTTACTGATACTACGCTTTCCATTTATTACTTCCGAAGTAATACCTTTGGAGCCGAACACTTCTACCAAGTCACTCTGTTTTAACTCACGTGCGTCCATCAAGTGATGCAATATTTCTAAAGGCGTAGCTTCTCTAGGCTGATAATACCTCTCTTCAAAGTCTTGAATGAGAGTACCCAGAAGACGCAATAGTGCGCCTTCTTCAGGTGATAAATTTTCACCTTTAGCCATTAGCTTTTCAGCTACAGCCAACATACGCTCATTGTCTTCTTCCGATTCAATAGCTATTGGCATAGCTTTGGACAGAAGTCGCTTATATCGCGCTGGATTTATTGTTACTGCTGCGCTCATGTTTTCCAGTTATTATATTCTTGATGTGTAAATACATCTGCTATGAAGATAGTTTGACTGCTATAGACGATTCTCGCTATCACTCTGTATTTATTGTTATTAATATTAAAAACTGTATGGCGTCCTACTAAGTCAGCATGTAAATATCTTTGCCGGACTTCCGCGAGATTTTGCCATCTTGCTTTTCTAGCTGTCGCATACCATGCATTTAATCCTGCTTCTGAATCGGAATGTTTGGTAATAAATTCGTGAATTTTCTTGTAGCTGATGACGTTCATGTTCACCGTTGACTCCTGCGATAATAGTTTTTGTGCGACACAACATGATTTTTCTCCTTGGTTATTAAAGCCGTAGCTGATTGTAGATTTCGTTTCTGTTCCAATAACTTCATCTGCTAAGTTTTGGTTTAACCTATGTTCTCATAATGAGAACTGAAGGTCAAGTGTAAATTTAATGAAGGCCGAAAGTTTTTGCAGCCTCCAGCCTTCATCTTCACCGTTATTTGCGCGCTTCTTTGGGCGGGCGTGGCGGCGGGCCTCCGTAGTCGCCGAAGTCTACGAAGCCTCTGCGCGCCGAATCGTCGCGTTGGGCTTCGCGTCCGGCGAAGAGTTCGTTTTCTTTGGCCTCACGCCCGGCTTTAATTTCGTAGCCTTTGCCTTTCGAGATGATCGTGATTTCGCCCTGCAAGTCCGTGCGATAAATTTTGACGCGGGCAGCGCGCAAGCGGTCAAGCGTTTCTTGCGACGGATGCCCGTAGCGATTCTGCGCGCCGTCGGAAACGATTGCGATTTCGGGTTTGACGCGATTCAGGAAATCTTCGGACGTTGCATACTTCGAGCCGTGATGCCCGACCTTGAGAATCTTCGCCTGTATGTTCTCGCCTTTCGAGATCATGCGTTCTTCGGTTTGCGCTTCGGCATCGCCCGTCAAAAGCATCGAGAAATCGCCGTAGTCTAGACGCGTGACGACGGAGTTGGCGTTCGGCTCATTGCCGCCGGAGCGCAGTTCGGATTTGGTGAAAAAGGGTTTGATCGGCGCGAGCACTCCGACGCGCGCGCCGCCGCCCAAGTCAAAATTTTGTCCCGGCTCGGCCTGAATAAACTTCGCGTTGCTTTGCTTCACGGCTTCGAGAAAGTCTTGATAATTCTTTGTCGTGTTCGACACGCCGCTATCGAGCACGGCCTGTGTCGGCATGGCGCGAATCACTTCATCAGCCGCGCCGATGTGATCTGCGTGAGCGTGCGTTGCGATGAACAAATCAATGCTCTTAACATTGTAGCGATTCATCGCCGCAAGCACCGCTTTGCCGCTGCCGGGAATGCCCGCGTCAACAAGCACGGTTTTTCCTGTCGGCGAAACAATCAGGATGGAATCGCCCTGCCCGACATCCAAAACATGCACCTGCAATTCGTCGCCCGACGGCGGCGGCGGTTGCTCCTTCTTATTGCGCAGCCACCAGAAAATCGCGATGACAACGGCAATGATTAAAACGACGATGAGCACGGCGGGCGCGCACCCGCCTCTTCTTTGCGTCACTATGAATTAACCTCCATTGCCAAACGACGTCTTGAGGCAGTAATGAAGCTGTATGATAGCTGTTGCCATCATGAGCTTATTTCAATCAGCCGCTCGCCTTCCTGCAAAAGTTTCAGCGTCGCCGGTAATGAGTTCATTAGAATTCTTTTAAGGTGGGCGTTCGATGTATTGCCGCAGGTAAGCCAGATCACTTGCGGGGGCGCGCCGAACTCGTCAAGCAAATTCAAAAAATCGCTGTCCTTTGTCATTACAACAACTGATTCGCGTCTTGCAGTAAAAATATTTCTTGATCGGTTGCGTCGCGCAAGTTCAACTCACGCAGCGCCAGCGCGCTAACAGCAAACTGTTCGCTGATCCAGCTTGCCATCGCCGGAGACATTTGTGCGTCAATCCAGATAATCACGCGGCAATCACGGGATGATCCAACCGCCGCGCCGCATATTGTAATGCCGCTTGTAGGTCTTCATTTTCTAAGTCAGGCATCTCTTGTAGTATCTCCTTCGCGCTCAGTCCGGCGGCAAACAGATCGAGCACGTCAACGACACGAATACGCATCCCGCGAATGCAAGGACGCCCGCCGCATTGCTCTGGATTGATGGTGATTCTCTTTAGCAAATCTGCCATGATTATGACTCCAAACTGTAAGAATTAACGATAAGAATGCTCATCCATCAGTTCGGCAAACTTCGACCATGAAAACCTTTTGCTGTGCTGTTTCTTTCCGCCGCGCCATGTTAGCGAACCTTGCCCGACAGTAATTGTGCCTATCTTCTCTTTTTTAGCGAATATCTCAAACTCAATCGAACTGCCTGCTTTGGTTAATTCCAAGACTTGCATCTGCGCTCTGACGGTATGCTTTCTCGGTACGCTTTTCTTTTTCATATTGTAGCCCTTTGCGAATCGTTAGCCCGCGCTTCTTAAGCATCTCCCGAAGGCACGGGTTCGTGCTCGCGCGCAAACATGGTTTCGGCCTCAAGTGTGATTGCGGTTGGATAGCGTCCCGTCCAACACGCGACGCAGGATGATGCGGGCGCGATGCCCGTCGCCTCCAACATGCCTTCGAGCGAGAGATAGCCGAGGGAATCTGCTTCGATGAAGCAGCGTATTTCTTCGATGCTCATGTTAGCGCCGATCAAGTCGGATTTGTTCGGCGTGTCCACGCCGTAGTAACAGGGACTCACAGTCGGCGGGCAACTAATACGCATGTGGACTTCGCGCGCGCCAGCCTCTCTGACCATGCGGACGATCTTCTTTGAGGTCGTGCCGCGCACAATGGAATCGTCTATCAGCACAACGCTGCGATCTTCGATAAGGTGACGCACGGGATTTAGTTTGATGCGGACGCCGAAGGAGCGTATGGATTGTTTGGGTTCAATGAATGTGCGCCCGACGTAGTGGTTGCGCACAAGACCTTGACGATAGTTGATGCCGGATTGCGCTGCGTAACCAATCGCGGCGGCGACGCCGGAATCCGGCACAGGCACGACGATGTCCGCAGCAGCCGGATGCTCTATGGCGAGGCGTTTGCCCATCTTGTGGCGCGATTCGTTGACGGAGTGACCGAAGATGACGGAATCGGGACGCGCGAAATAAACATGCTCGAAGATACACATCGAATGCGGGCGCGCAGGGAGCGGGTGCGACGAATGAAGCCCCGTGCGGTCAATGACGATCAATTCGCCGGGTTCGACATCGCGCACGTAACGCGCGTCGATTAAATCGAAGGCACATGTTTCGGAAGCGACGACCCACGCATCACCCAAGCGTCCGAGCGCGAGCGGGCGAAAGCCGCGCGGATCACGCACGGCAATCAATGCATCGGGCGTCAGAAAAAGCATCGAGAACGCGCCTTCTGTTTCGCAAAGGACATCTGAAATGGCTTGCGTGATCGAAGCGGCGCGCGAGCGTGCGACGCCGTGCAAGATAACTTCCGTATCGGACGTCGATGAGAAAATCGCTCCGGTGCGTTCCAGTCGTTTGCGCTCATCGCTGGCGAAGGGCAGATTACCGTTGTGGCAAACGGCGACTTGCCCGTGCTGGCAGGCGACGAGAAACGGCTGCGCTTCGCGTATGGAGACTTCGCCCGATGTCGAATAACGCACGTGGCCGATTGCCGACGAGCCGGGCAATTGATCGAGCGCGGCTTGGTTGAACACGTCCGAGACGAGTCCCATCGCGCGATGCGAGCGCAGTTCCGCGCCGTCGCTTGAAACGATGCCGCATGATTCCTGCCCGCGATGCTGTAGGGCGTACAAGCCTAAATAAGTGAGCCGCGCGCTTTCCGTGTGGCCGTAAATGCCGAATACGCCGCACTCGTCGCGGAATTTGTCTGTCTGTGGATTGCTGAAATTCATCGCTACTGATTTGCCGATCTCTTTTCGTATGGTGCAAGAATATTCGATGCGGCGAACTCTGTAAACAACCGCCCGCGCAATAATCGTGAAACGCGTCGGACGGTTTTAAGTTTTAGGTTTTCAGTGGAGCGTTGCTATGATGTGTGAAATTTTGGAAGAGCGGAGATAAAGCAATGGACAAGATCGAAGTTTACGGCGCGGATTGGTGCGGCGATACAAAGCGCACGCTACGGCACTTGGATGTGTTGGGCGTGGATTACAAGTACATAGATGTCGAGCAGGACGCGGCGGCCTCCGCGTGGGTCAAGCAGCAGAACAACGGCAAGGAGCGCAAGCCGACAGTGAAACTCGGCGAGACGGAAGTGCTCTCCGTGCCGTCGGATGCAGAATTGGAAACAGCGCTGCGCAAGAAAAATCTCGTCAGCTAAGAGCGTCTAACAAAACCGGAAGATTAGCCACAGAGACGATGAAACAGTTTTGAGTTTTCGGTTATCAGTTTTTAGTTGATAAGACAATAGCGCAGTGCTCTCAACTGAAAACTCAAAACTGTTTCCCTCTGTGGCAAGACTTTAATCGCTACCGTGAGCACGCGAAGTTTCAAATCGAATGTCGTCATCCATTGCCTGCGGGTGGCGCTGGTTGTGGCGCTCGTCGGTGCGGGCTGGGCGCTGTACAGGAAACTGCCTGACGGCGGATCACTGCCGACGATGAACAACGTGGGCGGACAAACAAGTGTTTCGATTGTGCTGCGCCCGCCGCCGGATGAAGACGCCGCCGAGACCGCCTTGAACGTACACGTCGAACTTTATTCAGTGGATGTCGCAGCCGTGCGTCGCGAATTTTTCGATCCCGATAATCACCGCGCGGGATTGCGCTTTGAAACCTTTTTGACGCAGCGCATGAAGAAACGCCCGCCCGTCGCCGCGCAGTTGGACGCGAAGGGAAGCACGACCCTCACGATTGCGCCCGGCAAGTGGTGGATTCACGCGACACTCAACGGCGCACAAAGCCTCGAATGGCGCTTGCCGGTCAACGTCACAGGCCAAAAACTAACCATCGAACTCACGCCCGCCAACGCCTACACGCGCACGGAGAGTTTTTGACACAGTGGCCGGTTTCGGTTTTAGGCCGAGCGTTAGAAACTGAAAACTCGATAATGCCGGAAATGAGCCGCCGCCCGCGAATGGCATCCAACTAAATCGAAGCATACAAGGAGCATGAGAGGCACGCTGCCGGGTGATCGGCTTGAAATGACTTCTTTGAGGGCAGTATTGAATTACTTTAATCGCACGAATCTATTGCTCGGCTGATGCAAGAATGTATTCGGACAACAATCGGTCGGTCTGCTCGTGCATTCCACTTGCGTTGTAATTTGTGCTGGTGATTACTACAACCATATCCAACTCCGGGAATACTGCAACCTTGTTCCCGCCGTTGCCTTGCATCAAATAAGCGTCAAATTTCTTGTCGCCGGACTTGAACGCCTTGAGCCACCATAGGTATCCATACTTCGTTTCATTATCGACTTGAGCATGTGGCTGAATAGATGTTTTCACCCAACGCTCCGACACAATGCGGTTGCCGTTCCAAGCACCGCCATTAGCGTACAACTGCCCCAACTTTAGATAATCCCGGCTCTGCAAGCCTAACCCACCTCCGGTCATAGCCAAACCCGTTGGAGTGATTTGCCATTCCACTTTCTGGATTCCGAGCGGCGCAAACAAGTTATTCATGGCAAACTCCGGCACAGACGTTTTTGTTGCCCGCTCTAATACACCGCCGAGCGTTGTCGCGCCCGCTGTGCAGTAACTAAAACTGCGCCCGTAAGGAGAATCCTTCGGCTTCGTCAGCCATGCCGGAAATCCTCTGATCGGCAAATCCAACGTGAACTTAACGTAATCCTCGATTAAATACATCCGGTTTTCATTTCCTCGAGACAACTGGTTAGTGTCGTCACACTCAAGGAGCGAACTCATCGTCAGTAAATCTTCAACCGTGATTTTTTCTTTACGCGGGTCTGGATTCTCTAGCGGCCTTTTATCTGGAAAGAACTTCATTACGGGAGCGTCCACGCCCGCCAGCATTCCTCTATCGAGGGCGATGCCTATCAACATGCCGGTAACTGTCTTAGTGGCGGAACGCGTGTTCCTGAAAGACCCAGCTTCGGAGCCGTCAAAGTATGATTCGTAAACTAGCTTTCCGTGACGCGCAATCAAGACGCTGGTGATTTTCTTAAACTGCTCCGAACGGATTGCGCCCTCCATAGCTTGTAGACGAGCCGCAGAAAGTTTGGCCGACTCGACACTCGCCGTCGCCCATCCGTCTTGTCTTGCCTGTGGTGAAGAAAGCCCTTTCGTACTCTGTGCTAAAGAGGCAGTAGATGTGACCGACACAGCCAAGACGCATACAAGAAATAGTCGCATAATTGAAATTCTCTCCTTAAAACTGAAGAATAGCACTTTATCAAAGGTGAAAATCAGCGAAATCTGGTAGTTTGGTGCAGGAATAATGCTGTTTGTCCGGCGGTTATAATAGAAACCTGCGGAGCGAAGAGAATGGACTCATTCGACGTTAAAATCCTCAACATCATTCAGCACGACAATCGGCTGCCAACGGAAAAAATCGCTGCTCGAGTGGGCCTGTCTCCCTCAGCCGTGCAGCGCCGACTCAAGCGATTACGTGAAGACGGAATCATAGAAGCCGATGTGGCAATAATTTCGCCGGAAGCAGCCGGGCGGAAATTGACAGCCGTTGTTGGAGTGATAATCGATAAAGAACGCCCGCTCTCGCAGGCGCTGACGGAATTTAAAAAACTAATGCTTAGCACGCCTGAAGTGATGCAGTGTTACGACGTGACAGGAGAGGATGACTTTATTGTTATTATCACGGCAAAGGACATGCAGGAGTACGAGGCTATTTCACGCAACCTCTTCATGGAAAATCCGAACGTCAGACGTTACAAGTCGAGTCTCGTAGTTAGAAGAGTCAAGTCAGGGACGGTCATCCCGCTAGCTTGCGAACAAACTTAATCCAATCACAACGTTCGCTATCTGTTATTCGGTAGCACGCAACTGTTTTTATGCTTGCCCTACGTTATGAGCGCGATGAGATGAGCGTCGCGGAAGTTTCGATGCGACGCGATGAGCGTGAAGCGCTGGTACGTGTGGTGCTGTCGGGCATTTGTAATACGGATGTGGAGATTGCGCGCGGCTACGCGGGATTTCAAGGCACGTTGGGGCATGAGTTTGTCGGCGTAGTGGAAAGTGCGCCGGATGATGCACGGCACTTAATCGGGCGGCGCGTCGTCGGTGAAATTAACGCGGGCTGCGGAAGTTGCGCGTTGTGTGCGGCGGGTGACGCGCGGCATTGTCCGAAACGCACTGTGCTCGGCATACACGGGCGCGACGGGGCGCACGCGGAGTTTTTGCAATTGCCCGCCGCGAATCTTTTGATTGTACCGGATGAAATTTCAGATGAGCGCGCGGTGTTCACGGAACCGCTCGCGGCGGCTATCGGCATCGCAGAACGTGTGAACATCGAAGCGGAAACACGCATTGCGGTCATCGGCGATGGCAAGCTCGGACTTTTGTGCGCGCAGGCACTGGCACTGACGGGAGCGAAGTTGCTGCTCATCGGAAAGCACGCGGAGAAACTGCGTATTGCGGCGCGGCGTGGAATTGAAACAGTGGTGGTTGATGACGCGCGGCGGCGTGTTCGTGAATTCGATATGGTCGTCGAAGCGTCGGGCGCGGAGTCCGGCTTTGCGCTCGCGCTGGATATGCTGCGTCCACGCGGAACGCTTGTTTTGAAATCGACTTTTCAAGGCCGGACGCGAATCGATGCGGCGCGGATTGTCGTTGATGAAATCAGCGTCGTCGGCTCACGTTGCGGGCGCTTTGCTCCGGCACTCCAGCTACTTAAAAAAAGAAGCGTCGATGTCGAAAGCTTGATTAGCGAACAGCACGCGCTTCTTGACGGCGTGTACGCGATGCGCCGTGCCACCGAAAAAGGCATCATCAAAATTCTGCTCAAACCGTGAGACAGTATTCAGGAGTCAGGATAGAGAAGTCGGAAAACAGGAGTCAGGAGTCAGGAGACAGAAGTCAGAATAAGAAAGGCCGCATAAGAAAGTCGCGCGAGTCGCATTCACGCTCCGTTAGCTTGTTATTACATTCACGCTTCGTTAGCTTGTTGCTACATGCACGTTCTGTAATTGTTGTCATACACGTGCTCTGTCATTTTTGATTCAGGCGTAAACTTGCGCTTGCTTTTATTCTGACTCCTGACTCCTGAATACTGCTCCTTATGCAGCTTAGAAAAAATCTTTCGGCGGATGCGGCGCTGGTGCTGACGACGCTCGTGTGGGGTTCGACGTTCGTGATGGCGAAGGACGTGCTGGAGCGTTGGCCGCCCGTCGCTTATCTGACATTCCGGTTTGGGATTGCCGCAGTCGTGCTCGTCGTGTTGTTCGGCAAACGAATTGCTCAGGCGCGTTTTTACGAATGGAAGGCGGGCGTATTCCTTGGGCTTCTGGTGGGCGCAGGCTTTGCGCTGCAGGCCGTCGGGCAGGTTTACACGACGCCGTCGAAGTCCGCTTTTGTCACGGGACTGACGACGCCGCTTGTGCCGTTCGTCGCCTTTGCGCTGTTGCGCGTGCGCCCGAACTTCGAGAATCTGCTCGGCGTCGTGCTGGCTTCAATCGGCGGCGCGTTGATTCTTGCGCCGCATGATGCGAGCGTGAATACGGGCGATCTGTTGACGCTCGGTTGCACCGTTCTCTTTGCGACGCATTTGACGCTGACGAGCATTTACGCGAAACGCATTGACCCGCGACAATTGACGGCCTTGCAGATAACGATTGCCGCCGTTGTTTTTCTCCTGCTGTGGGCGTCGCTTCATTTTATCGCGCGTGTGTTTCCGCAAAACGCCGTGCCGCTGTTTGTCGCGCGTGAGGCTGTGCCGCTGGTGTGGAGCGCGCGCGTCGTGTGGCAGGAAATTTATCTGGCGATTGTTGCGACGGTTGGAACATTTCTCGTGTGGACATGGGCGCAAGGGAAAATGTCTGCGACGCACGCGGCGATTATCTTTAGCCTCGAACCTGTGTTCGCCACTTTGATTGCGGTCATCGTGCGCGGCAGAAATGAATGGACGGGCGGGCGGGCGAATGTGGGCGCGGCGTTGATTCTCGCGGGCGTGCTTGTTTCGGAATTGCGACTTCGCGGCGGGCGAAAGCCTGCAACGAAGGAGGGCGCAACAACAGATGACGTTGACGACGATGATGAATTTCATGCGGAGGCAGCGGGCAATTACAGCGCAAAGAAGGAATCCTTTTGAACTGCAAATCGAGCCGTAAATCCCGCGTGCTGATTGCCGCCCGCTTTGCGGCGCGCTCCGTGTTTCGTTATACTTGAAAACCTTCGCTTCTACGGCAGAAGATTTACATCGGGCGCGCAGAGCAAAGCAATTCGCGCGTCAACTTTTCGGGCACGGTTTTTCAATAGGCGGTACATATCATGTTGAAGCTTCCTGAAGGTCAAACGACAATTGACGAGCGGGCGATTTTGCGCAAGCTGCGCGTGTGGATAGTGGCGCTCGTCGTCGCGTGTCTGGCAACCGGCCTCGGCCTCGGCGCGATGCTCGCAGGCCGCCCGCTGCTCGCGCAAAGCGAGGCGCAGATTGCGCGCGCGCCCGAAGCTTTGTCCGCGTCCTTCGTTGAAATCGCCAAGCGTGTCGAACCGGCGGTAGTGAACATCGACACGAAAATCGCCGCGCCGGAAATCGCTGCCGGAGACGATGAAGACAAAGACGATCAACCATCGGCAGCAACGCCCGGCAACAAATCTTTGCTCGACATGTTTCGCAGGCAAGCGAGGCGTCCGGCGCGCGGCGTCGGCTCCGGCTTCATCGTCGATGCAAAAGGTTTCATACTCACCAACCAGCACGTCGTCGAAGGCGCATCGAGGATTGTCGTGCGCTTGCAATCGGGCGAAGAGTTTCCCGGAAAAGTTATCGGCGTAGACGAAGAAACGGATGTCGCCGTCGTCAAGATAGATGCGGGACGCGAGCTGCCGACAGTCAAACTAGGCGATTCGACGAACGCGCAAGTCGGCGATTGGGTGCTCGCGATTGGCTCGCCGTTCGGCCTCGACCAAACAGTGACAGCCGGAATTATCTCTACCAAAGAACGCTCGGACGCGGCGCACTTCACGAGCTTCCAGCAATTCCTGCAAACGGACGCGGCCATCAATCGCGGCAATTCCGGCGGCCCGCTCATCAACATGCGCGGCGAAGTGATCGGCATCAATTCACAGATCGCGACCACCACAGGCGATTACAACGGCATCGGTTTTGCGCTTCCGGCAAACGCCGCGTCGTTCGTCTATAAGCAAATTGTTTCCGGCGGCAAAGTCCGGCGCGGTTATCTCGGCATCAATCTGGACGACGTGAAGGGGCCATACGCGCGTGTTTTTAATTTACCGGAAGCGCGCGGTGTGATCGTCACGAATCTGGCAGACCAACAGGGGCCAGCGGCCAAAGCCGGATTGCAGGCGGGCGATGTGATCATCGAATTAAATTCGCAGCCGGTTATCAACACGCAGGATTTAATCAACAGAGTCGGTTCAACCGCCGTCGGGCAAACCGTGCAATTAACTTACCTGCGCGATGTCGGCGGCAAGCTTGAACGACGCACAGCGAGCGCCGCCGTCGGTGAACGCCCGGCGACTTTGACGGCCTCGCGTGGTGAGGAACAACCCCCCGCGCCGAAGAATGCGAAAAAGCCTGCGAGCGATAAATTGCCGCTCGGCATTACACTCGCCGAACTCACGCCGCAACTCATCGCCGAAAGAAATTTGGGCGGCGTGCGCGGCCTTCTCGTCAAGGAAATCGACCCGAACGGCATCGCGGCGGACGTGCGCTTACCCGGCGGCCAGCCCGCCATCATCGAAGGCGATGTTATCGTGCGTATCAATCGCGTGCCCATCGCAACGCTCGATGATTTCAAGCGCGTTGTCGCCACGCTTAAACCCGGCGACGCAATCGTTCTGAACATCGCCAGCTATAGCCAACAAACGGATCGCGTTCTTCAACGCATCGTCCAATTCACATATCAATAGTAAGGCAAATAGTTTTCAGTTTATGGCGCTCAGATTTAACTGAAAACTGATTATTTCTTATGGCACAAGCGAAAAAAGCAATCGGCAAAAAAGCGAAAGAAAATAACCGGCAAAAGCCTGCGACGCGCGTTCCTGCGACGACGAGTGTGAGAACGTATCGCAATTATATCGGCGGCGAATGGGTGGCCTCTGCTTCCGGCGAGACGTTTGAGAATTTGAATCCGGCGGACACGCGCGATGTTGTCGGACGCTTCGCGCTCTCTGCAAAAGAGGACGTTGACCTTGCGGTTGATGCGGCACGGAATGCTTTTAACGGGTGGCGGCGCACGCCCGCGCCACGTCGCGCCGAAATTCTTTTTCGTCTCGGCGAGATTCTCATACGCAACAAAGAGCGTTATGCGGCGGAGATGACGCGCGAGATGGGCAAGGTCTTGAAGGAGACCGGCGGCGACGTGCAGGAAGCCATTGATTGCACGTTCTACACAGCGGGCGAAGGCCGCCGTCTTCATGGCTACACGACGCCCGCCGAAATGCCCGACAAGTTTGCGATGTGCGTGCGCCAACCCGTCGGGCTTTGCGGATTAATCACGCCATGGAATTTCCCGATGGCGATTCCAAGCTGGAAATTGATTCCGGCGCTCGTGTGCGGCAATACTGTCGTTATTAAACCCGCCGAAGACACTCCGCTTTCCACAATCAACTTAGTCGAAGCCTGCGAAGAAGCGGGCGTTCCCGCTGGCGTCGTCAACGTCGTCACAGGTTATGGCGAAGCGGCGGGCGCGCCCATCACGAATCATCCGGCGCTTCGTCTGATCTCCTTCACAGGCTCGACGGAAACAGGACGCATCGTCGCATCCGCCTGCGCCGAACGAAACGCAATTTGCTCGCTTGAGATGGGCGGCAAAAACGTCATCATCGTAATGGAAGACGCGGACGTAGACCTTGCGATTGAAGGCGCTGTGTGGGGCGCTTTCGGCACGTCCGGCCAACGCTGCACAGCGTCGTCACGCCTTATCGTACACAAGAAAATCTACAAGCAGTTTGTGCAAAAACTCGTCGCGCGCGCCGGAACTTTGCGCGTCGGCGACGGCTCCGATCCGAAGGTGGACATGGGGCCTGCGATCAACGCCAACGCCGTGCATAAGATTATGGGCTACATCGAAATCGGCGAGCGCGAAGACGGCGCGACGCTCGCTTGCGGAGGCAAACGCCTTGATAAGGGAGTACACGCCAACGGCTATTTTATCGAGCCGACTGTCTTCACAGATGTTGCGCCCGACATGCGCGTTGCGCAGGAAGAAATCTTCGGCCCCGTCACATCCGTTATCCCGACGAGTTCTCTGGATGAAGCCGTCGAGATTGCCAATGGCGTGCGCTACGGTTTGTCCGCCGCGATTTATACAAAGGACGTGAACCGGGCTTTTCATGCGATGAACGAAATGTACACGGGCATTTTCTACATCAACGCTTCGACCATCGGCGCGGAAGTTCATCTGCCCTTCGGCGGCACGAAAGCCACCGGCAACGGCCACCGCGAAGCAGGCACGCAAGTCTTGGACATTTTCACCGAGTGGAAATCCGTCTACGTCGATTACAGCGGCAAATTACAACGCGCGCAAATTGACGAAATCAACGGCATCGGATGATGAACGCCGCATGATGTGCATTTCAAAGCTGTATCGCTACCGGCATCTATCGTTAGAATTCTGAGATTGGAGAACTGAAACAAAGTGATCGTTGGACTACCGAAGGAAATCAAAGATAACGAGTATCGCGTGGGCTTGACGCCAGCGGGCGTGCGCGCTTTGACGGATGCCGGGCACAAGGTTGTCGTCGAGCGCAGCGCGGGCGAAGGCTCCGGCTTCGGCGATGAATTGTATGAACGCGCGGGCGCAACCTTGCTCGGCACGCCGGATGAGGTGTGGCAGCAGGGCGAGATGATCGTCAAAGTGAAAGAACCAATCGCGCCTGAATATCCGCGTATGCGCGAAGGCCAACTGCTTTTCACGTATCTACACCTTGCGCCCGATCCTGAACTTACGAAGCAACTCTTAGAGCGCAAAGTGACGGGCATCGCTTACGAGACAATCACGGATCGTCGCGGCAGCTTGCCGCTGCTCACGCCGATGTCGGAAGTCGCAGGGAGAATGGCGATTCAAGTCGGCGCAACTTATCTTGAAAAGATGAACGGCGGGCGCGGCATACTCTTGGGCGGCGTGCCGGGCGTGCCTGCCGCGCGCGTGGTGATAATCGGCGGCGGCGTGGTCGGAACGAACGCTGCGAAGATGGCTGTCGGCCTCGGCGCGCAGGTCACGATCATTGATAACAACCTTGACCGCCTGCGCGAACTCGATGACATTTTTCTCTCGAAAATTTCGACGCTCGCTTCATCCGCGTACATGATTCACGATGCTATTTCGCACGCCGATTTGATTGTCGGCGCAGTGCTTGTCCCCGGCGCAGCGGCTCCGCGACTCGTCACGCGCAACATGCTGAAGGATGTGCCGAACGGCGCGGTCATTGTTGACGTGGCGGTGGATCAAGGCGGCTGCATCGAGACCACGCACCCGACGACGCACTCAGACCCGACTTACTACGTCGAACGCGTCTTGCATTACTGCGTTGCCAACATGCCGGGAGCAGTGCCGCGCACTTCCACATTCGCTTTAACGAACGCGACGTTGCCTTACGCGCTGAAACTCGCCAACAAAGGATTTACCGAAGCCATCAACAGCGACGACGGATTGAAGGCAGGCGTCAATACTTATGCCGGACGTTTGACTTATGAGGCAGTCGCGCAATCGCAAGGGCTGGAGTACACGTCGCTTGACGACATGATAAGCGGCAGCAGTAGCGGCGCGAATCATTCGACTTCATCTGCTGCGACAAGCGCTTCGTCTGCGACGACCAGAAGCGGTAACTAAGCGATAGACGAAAGCTTCACACGAACTTTCAGAGCATATATAAACGAAGAGGCCGCAGGATAATCCGTGCGGCCTCTTCGTTCATATTGTGAATCTTGTGCGGCAAGCGTGTGGTAGATACGTTCGACGTTCTTTTGCGTTCACACGGCTTTGTGCAGAAGGCGCGCGAGGCAGCCTGTTAATTCTTCCGGGCGCACGGGTTTCGTGAGGTAAACATCCGCGCGGTCTTCCGGCTCATGCGAAGCATCTGCGCGCTCAAGTCCGCTTAACACAATAACCGGCAAGCATCGCAGCTTCGGGTGGCGGCGCAAAAAGCGGCATAGTTCATAGCCGTTCAAGTGCGGCATAATCGCGTCCGTTACGACGGCGTCAACCGCGTCCGGCACCATCACCGCCTTCATCGCTTCAAGACCATCCGAAGCGGCAATCACTTTGTAACCGGCGCGCTGCAAAATGACTTCGAGATAACGGCGAATCGAGCGATCATCTTCGACGAGCAAGATTGTGCCGCGCGTCGCGCGAGTTTCAATGTAGTCTGCTTCGGTCATTATTACTGCGCCGCGCGTTGCAACTTTCACTGATGTTTCTGAAGTGCTCATCGAAGATTCTGCTTTCGCTCTCGCTGCTGCCTTCCTCAAGCTGGAAGACATGCACGCTCTACAATGGCAAACTGCGTGCCTGCCTTTTCGCGGCCTCCCGGCAGCGCCGGAAAAAGCGCCCGGCAAGCTGCTAGAAGTTACAGTTAATTAGCGACAGCCGATGCGTTTACAGACTTTCGATGAAATACGGAGGAGAGTTTTGCGAACAGCCTCCGGCAATTGCGCCGGATGCAAAACAGCTTACGATTATCACATTGGCTCTGTCAATTTGAACAATGTTGCCGCATCAAAAAGACATGATTTCACTCGCCTGTCCGCTTCCTCCGAAACGATGGAGCGAAAGTTCGTGGTATACTACGACTTTTGTTCTGCCCGCTACGTTATCGCCGCGCAGAAGCTTTGATTACGCAAACCAAGAAAAGCCTCGTTTCAATTGTTCGCCGGAGATAAGTTTTGCGCGCGAGCGCAGAAGATGTTGTAAATAAAAGATGTACGAATTCGCCGTTGCACCAGCCGTGACGCAGCTACGCCGTCGCGGAGTTTTAATCACGGAAGTCTTGCCTGAGAGCCTCGCCGCAGAGCTAGAGCTTGAGGCGGGCGACCGCATCGTTAAAGTCAACGGGCGTGTCGTGCGCGACTACCTCGATTTTCGTTTCCAGACGGGCGGCGAAACAGAACTCGTGCTCGAAGTTCGCAAGGCGTGCGGCGAAGATTGGGAATTGGATATAGAGCGCAATGAAGCGGAAGATTTCGGCTTGAACTTCGAGCAGATCGTGCCGCGCCAGTGCGCCAACGAATGCCTTTTCTGTTTCTGCAAAGGCAACCCGGAAACCGCGCGCCCTTCGCTTTTCATACGCGATGAAGACATACGCCTTTCTTTTCTTTACGGCAACTACACAACGCTTTCTTCGATCACCGAAGATGAACTGCAACGCGTCATCGAACAGCGCCTCACGCCGCAGTACGTCTCCGTTCACGCGACGGATTTGGACGTGCGCGCTTACCTGCTCGGCGTAGACAAAAAGCGCGCGGACATTTCCACGAAGATGCAAAGGCTGCTCGACGCGGGCATAGACATTCACGCGCAGATTGTGTTGTGCCCGGAAATCAACGACGGCGAAATTCTACGGCGTACCATCGAAGATTTGGCCGCGCTTCATCCGCGAGTCAAGAGCGTCGCGATTGTGCCGCTCGGCCTCACGCGCTACAACACGGACACGCGCCTGACGCCCGTCACGCCGGAGTTTTGCCGCCGCACGATCAACGAACTCAAGCCGCTGCAGCAAAGTCTGCGCACGCGCACAGGCACGACGTTCGCTTTTCTTGGCGATGAAATTTATTTGCGCGCAGGATTGCCTGTGCCGTCGCGCGCGCACTACGGCGATTACCCGCAAATCGAAGACGGCATCGGCATGGTGCGCTCTTTTCGCAATGAATTCGCTGCGCTGGAACATCGCCTCGCGCGCCGTCCGCCAATCGCTCCATCGAAGCTTAACGGCACGATTATGACGGGCACAATCTTCGCGCCCGTTTTGCGGGAATCAATCGAACGCTTGAACCGACGCTTCGGCACGCGCTTGCATGTTGCAGCAGTTGAGAATCTTTACTTCGGCGGCGGCATCACCGTCGCAGGACTTTTAACCGGCGCTGATTTCGTCGCCGCAATCTCTGATATACAAGGCGACTTCGCGATCATTCCAAGCTCCGCCATCAAATCCGACGAAGCCATCTTGCTCGACGGCATGAAGTTAAGCGACCTCGAACAAAAGCTAGGCCGTCCCGTTTATCCGCTCGACATGAAAAGCTTCGGTCAAGTGCTCGCAACTTCTTCCTTTCCTGCTGCTGCTGCGCCAATATGACGCGCGAACCTGTTCCCGAAGCAGACCATTACTTGAACGCACACGGCAAAAAAATTCTGGATGTCGGCTGCGGGCGCAACAAACATCCCGGTGCCATCGGCATCGACATCAACCCCAACACCGACGCCGACGTGATACACGATCTTGGCATCGTGCCTTATCCATTTCCCGACGACGAATTCGATGAAATCGTCAGCAACCACGTCATCGAACACGTTCTAGACCCGACGGCCTTCGTCACGGAACTCTACCGCATCACGAAACCCGGCGGGCGCATTAAACTTCTCACGCCGCACTACACCAACCCGGATTGGCCCAACGATCTCACGCACCGCAACCATCTCAACTGTTATTCGTTCCAGAACTTTATTCCGGAGCGCCAGATTTTCCTCTTCTACACGGATGTCAAACTAAAGCCCGTGCGTATCTATGTCAGTCTTCTAAATCTATGGCGTGCCCTCGGCCTCGAATTTATCGTCAACCTAGATCAATACGCACCCGGCCTTCGCTTCACGCGCCGTTTTTGGGAGCATTACCTGAGCGGGCTTTTTCGCGGTAAGGAATTACAATTCGAGTTTGAGGTCGCTAAGGATAATTTCACTAAACAGAATTGACTGATAAAATTGCGCAATAGAGGACGCTATTTTTCAGCATAAGTGCGGGCATATAAAAGCAAATTACGGCGCGGCAGTTTGATGATCTGCCGCGCCGTAGTCTTTATCGGGATGCTAAAAGTTTAAGCTTCAAACCACTTCGTGAGAGCGTTAGAAGATAAACTTCAATTGGTAGCGTATGACACGTCCCCCACCGTTGGAAAGACGTGTATCCGGGTTCAGAAATTCTCCCGGTTGTGAATTGAAAACGTTAGCCGGGATGCTTCCGCCGCCGAAGGTATCGAACGGGCTGACGCTGCCCTGCGTGAACTGCGGGTGGTTGAAGATATTGTAGAATTCCGTGCGGAACTCCAGATTAGTCTTCTCTGTGATCCTTGTTCGCTTCAGCACATTGACGTTGAAGTTATTCGTGCCGGGCGTGCGCAACGTATTACGTCCGAGACTACCGGTACGCCCGGAGCCTGATGGAAGACCTATGTACTGCGCCGTTGCAGGATCAATCGGCTGGAAGATGTTTGAACCGCCCGCAGTCGTGCCGGTTACGACATCCGGGTTGACGAAGCCGGTTGAACTCGGGCTGGTTGTCGTCGCCGGAATAGCGCGCACGCCGCGTCGCCCGTTCGGGTTAAAGTCAGGGCGATCAAAGTTGCCGCCGATGGCATCTGCGTCCACGCCATTAGTGACGTTAAGCGGCGCGCCGGTCTCGAAGGTGGTCACGCCGGTTATTTCAAAACCGCCAAGAGCACGTCCCGCGAACCCGCGCTGCTCTCTAAAGAAGGGAACTCCAAAGCCGTAGGTGAAAGATGCGCGATGCGTGCGGTCGAACAACGAGACCGCGCGATCAATTCGCTCACCGCCCAAGATGACCGGGATGGCCTGATTCTGCGGTTGATTGTTACCGCCGGAGCCGAAGACCTCGCTCGCGTTGTCAATCAGTTTCGAGTAAGTGTAAGCAGCCGTCACCGCAAAGTTGTTGGCGAAGCGGCGCGTCACATTTAGCTGACCGGAGTGATACGTCGAGGAACCGCTATTGCTGCGGGTCAGGCGCGCGCCCTGCAAATTATCCAAACGGCCTGTGATTAAGCACCCGGCTGTTCCCGGCGTGCAGGTCGTTGAGCCTGTAAAGCCTGCGGGCGTAATGCGCAGCGCCGCCGGAACAAGCGGATTGCGGTCTTCGTTGTCGAAGAGTTTTACGCCCCTCGAGCCGACATACGCAACATCGACAAGGAACTTGAACGGCAACTCCCGCTGTAAGCCAGCAGAGAAACGCTGATAGTAAGGATTAACCAGCTTCGCATCAATCAATGTCTGCGAGTCGCGCGGTGTGAGCGCGCGCGCCACAGTCGGGAACGCGCCGGTCAGGTTAGCGAGGCCGCGCGGGTTGGCGGCGTTAGCCGTCGAAGTCGTGCTTGTAGAGATAAGGTTCGGCGAAGTTCCCGCCGCGTTTGAAGCGATGTTGTTGAAGAACGAGTCGTAGCCGATCTGGTAACCGGCGCGGAACACCGTTTTCTTCTCACCTATGAGGCGACCCAAAAAGCCGTTCGTGAATGACGGCGAGTAGGCGATGCCAAGCGTCGGTGCGAAATTATTATTGTCATGCGGAATCGAATTCGGCTTATCGAACGGGCCGGTGAGCGTCACCGGATCAACATTGAAGAGTCCGGTGAAGGCCGGTGTTCGCAGGGAGTTGAACGGCACGCCGAAGTTTTCATAACGCACGCCGAGCGTGAGCGTCAACGCCTCAGTAGCTTTAATGCGATCCTGAAAGAAATAGGCCTGACGAATCAGTCTCGGATAGTAGAGCGAGCTGCCGAAGTCACGCAGCGCGCTGCCTGAGCCGCCGCCGAAGTTATCAACGAAATTGGCAAAACCGGTAAAGGATGTGCTGCCGACAGTGCTGCTTGCGAAAGTCAGTTCACCGCGCCCGCGAAACGGCGCGATCTGCCTTGATCTTTGATCGAGTATATCCGTCCCAAATCGGAAAGTGTTTTTGCCGCTGAGGTAGGTCACCGTGTCTTGGAATACATAATTGTTCGCGATGCGTCCCTGCGGCAGGTTAGACGCCACACCCAGTGATGTTACGTTCGTGATGTTGAAGAGCGGAAGCGTATTTCCCAGCGGATTAGAAGTGTTGACGGGAAATGACAGCTTGATACGATTATATGCAATGCGCGCTTCATTGGTCAGATTAGGTGAGAAGACATGTGTCTCGGCCAGCAGAAAGTTCTGGTAACGATTTGCTTGCGGAGTATTGAAACCTTCAAAGCTGACGTCGCCGCCCTGCGGGAAAACGGCATCATCATATAAGTATCGCGACGAGAGTTGATCGTTTTCGCTGATCTTATGGTCAATGCGTATTTGAGACTGGCGATCCCTATTAGCACGCGCAAACGATCTATTGAAAGTGCCGAACTCGATGGAGCCTCGATCAACGCCGGTTATTGGCGAAGCGCCAAGCGCAATATTAAACAAGGTAGCATTGGCGGCTGTGCCGTTGGTCACATTCAAGAAAGTATCCACGTTACTGTTGGTGCCCGCCGGAAAGAGCGCTAGTAATCTAGCGCGACCCGCTGCCGAAGGCACTGTCAACGCCACCCTGCCGGAGGAGTTTTGCCGTTGTTCCTGAAAGGCACCGAAGAAAAAAGTGCGTTCGCGGTTATTGCTATACGCCTTTCCTCCTTCACCGAAGCGCGGCAAAAATAACGGCCCGCCTAAAGTTCCGGAAAAGTATTGCTCGGTTCCCGGAGCAGGGCGGCCACGCTGCGCTTGAACAGGGTCACGACCTTGCGCGCTGGTCAGTGCATCATCGCGCGTCGAGTCCAGCAAATAAGAAAGCGTGCCGTGAAACGCATTCGTGCCGGACTTGGTAATCGTATTAACGACTGCCCCGCCCGCGCGCCCGAACTCAGCATCGTAGTTTGAAGTTTGCACAGAGACTTCCTGAACAGCATCCGGGTTGGTGATCTGAAAGCCTTGACCGGCAATGGAGATGTCGTTGTTCTCTGTGCCGTCAATCAGAAAATTGTTTGAGCGCCCGCGCGCACCATTGACCGAAAAGGTGCCGGTGCCAAAGCCAAAGCGATTAGACGAAACTCCCGGCAGCGTCAGCGCAAGCGCAACCGGATTGCGTCCGGCAAACGGTAATTCCCGAATTCTCTGTGGGTCTATATTGCCGCCGCGCACGGGCGCTTCGGTTTGTAGTAACTGGCCTGCTTCCGCGCTTACATCGACTGTGACTTGCTGATTGCCGGGTTGCAGTGTCGCTGGAACATCTGCGATCTGGTTGGCTTGCACGATAATGTTCGTCTTTGTAACTTCGCCGAAGTTAGCTGCCGTAATACTAATATTGTACGTGCTCGGATCGACTGCATCGAAGCGATAAAACCCCTCGCCGTTAGTTACCGTCGTGCGGTTAAGGCTGGTTTCTGCGTTCGTCAGCGTAACGTTCGCTCCAGGCACTACAGCGCCTGCCTGGTCGGTGACGGTGCCGCTGACAGTGCCGCGGCTGGTTTGGGCGAAAGCCGTCAACGAAAAGCTGAGCAGCATAGCTGCTAAAACCAAAAATTTAATCTTCACGTACTCTCTCCTAATTACTTGTATCGTATGTTGCTGGTTTATTGCTCAGAATATTTCGAGCACAACTGCTGCTTCAATACCAACTTAAACTTGAGGCAATCTACTTAGCCTATTCTTAGCAAAAGTTATGCCGGGAATGCAGTGTAGATAAACAGCTCTATATATATAAACTTCTTGTCATGTATCTTCTGTCGCAAATAGCTTTAATCCAAAAATATGTCATTTTGATCCGAAAATTTGGAAATACCGCTGCTACTTATGCGAATCAGTAGTTGAAAAGAGAGACGAACAGGTGAATTGATATGATTTTCTTGCTTATGGAAAATCAACTGATTCAAATCTACTCAGTTGCATTAAGGCGTGGACACGGATGTTCACGCTGGTCGCCCTTGCCATCGCCGTGCTGACGAAACTTGGGTGCGCGCTCGTCTCGCATATACGGCTCGATAGTTGGCTGTGCCGTGTGCGCTCGCGCCGCACGTCCCGCTCTGAGTTGAGCATGGTCAGAAGCGTCGTTGAGTTGCTCATGCAAGATGAAAACTTTGGTAATTATCCCTTTACAGTAGGTAAAAATCTGCTAAGATGTTCTCACAGTGGAGGAAACAAAGCAGATGCCTAGAACTAAAACACCAAAAGCCAAAGCCCCGAAGTCGCAAAAGTACACGCTCAAA